>ERZ887851.57-NODE-57-length-96283-cov-12.424866_pt1 | contig 96283 bp, 82 predicted proteins | sample MGYA00521100_ERZ887851 | MGnify/ENA primary metagenome ERZ887851 (study PRJEB32303, sample SAMEA104408602) | aquatic metagenome | biome: Brackish water; feature: Pelagic; material: water | place: Baltic Sea | collected 2014-06-06T16:11:00 | depth 11,444 m ... | reverse complement strand
GCATCTACTGCAAATTTACTACTACAATATACGCTCCCGTTTGGGTAAACTTCCTTGCCGGCTATGGAGCCAACATTGATGATGTGTCCCCTTTTTTTGGAGAGCATAGAGGGAAGAACAGCTTTGGTTACATACATCAATCCTTTGACATTGCTATCGATCATGGCGTCCCAATCTTCTATATTGGCCTTGTGAACAGGATTCAATCCATGAGCATTTCCCGCATTGTTGATCAAAATATCGATAGAGGCAAAGGCCTTTGGAAGGGACTCTAACTTTTCAAAAACACTTTTTTGGTCTCCTACATCGAAAGCCAACAGATGAGAAGGGGTATTCAATTGAGATTGTAGTTTTTTCAACCGTTCTTCTCTTCGACCGCATAAAATTAAGTGAGCACCCTCTGCTGCCATCTGTTCGGCAACGGCCCAGCCTATTCCACTACTGGCTCCGGTTATCATTACAATTTTACCTTTCATATATAACATTTTATATCCTTGACAGGCTATCTAAAGAGAAAACCAGTCTATTTCCTATAGTTTTTATAAAGCCCGAATTGATTTTTTAAGGATTCTCTCGATAGTATTGTTTCACCAAAGGCTTGATCAAAATCTTTTTTGGTAGTATAATCACCATTGAGATTGGCGGGGTCAAAACAGGAAATCCCCAAGTCAATGAAGTCATTAATTAAGCTTGCCATTGTTGATGTATCTCATTGTTTTCCCCAAAGCCCCATTTCATGGTTTAAGATATTAACCTTTTCCCTTTTTCATCTCTTCAAATTCTCTTAAATTCGTTCTTCTAAAATAGAAACTATTGGGGGTCGGAAAACCTTGAAAACGCCTATATTTTTAACCAATTATTAACAGGGCAAAACAAAAATATTTTTGAATTTTGCACCCCATGAATAACGTTTTAATTGATACTATACTATGGAAGAAACAATGAACAAGGCCGTTGACATTAAAGCAATCAATGAAAAGATTGAAAAAGAAAGTGCTTTTGTAGATTTATTGACCCTCGAGATCAACAAGGTGATCATTGGGCAGAAAGAAATGGTAGAGCGATTACTCATCGGTTTGTTGGGTCGTGGACACATATTGTTGGAAGGAGTACCTGGATTGGCCAAGACTTTGGCGATCAACACCCTCAGTCAGGCTGTTAAAGGACAATTCAGCAGGGTTCAGTTTACCCCCGATTTGTTACCTGCCGATGTGGTTGGAACAATGATCTACAATATCAAAGAAAACGACTTTACCATCAAAAAAGGTCCAGTATTTGCCAATTTTGTTTTGGCAGATGAGATCAATAGAGCACCCGCCAAAGTACAATCCGCTTTGCTTGAAGCAATGCAAGAAAAACAGGTCACCATTGGAGATACAACCTTTAAACTACCGGTCCCTTTTTTGGTTATGGCCACTCAAAACCCAGTAGAACAAGAGGGAACTTATCCCTTGCCTGAAGCCCAAGTGGATCGATTTATGCTCAAAACTATTATTGACTATCCCAAATTGGAAGAAGAACAAATGATTGTTCGTTCCAATATGAACAATATACAAGAGCGCATAAAAGCTGTGGTGAGTACCAAGCAAATTGTGACTGCTCAAGAAACGGTAAGGGAAATCTACATGGATGAGAAAATTGAAAAATACATCCTCGATCTTGTTTTTGCTACGCGCTATCCCGAGCGTTATAATTTGTCTTCCCTGAAGCCATTGATCAGCTTTGGCGCCTCTCCCCGGGGGAGTATCAACTTGGCTACCGCCGCAAAATGTCATGCCTTTTTAAAGCACCGTGGCTATGTGATTCCTGAGGATGTTCGTGCCATCATTTACGATGTGTTACGTCACCGTATTGGATTGACTTATGAAGCTGAAGCAGAAAATGTTACTACAGAAGATTTGATCAGTCAAATCATCAATGAAGTTGAAGTCCCATAGTACTTACTTCTTTTTTTACGTTAAATTTATTGACCTATGGACACTAAGGAACTCCTAAAGAAAGTTCGTAAGATTGAAATTAAGACCCGTCGCTTGAGCGATAATATTTTTGGAGGGGAATACCACAGTACTTTCAAGGGGAGGGGTATGACTTTTAGTGAGGTCCGTCAGTATCAATATGGCGACGACGTAAGAAGTATTGATTGGAATGTAACGGCTCGATACAATGAACCTTATGTCAAAGTTTTTGAGGAAGAAAGAGAGTTGACCCTCATGTTAATGATCGATATCAGTGGCTCAGAATTGTTTGGTACCCAAGGCCAATTCAAGAGAGAGGAATTGACGGAAATAGCTGCAACGCTTTCATTTTCGGCCATGCAAAACAATGATAAGGTTGGATTGATTCTTTTTTCAGATCAAGTAGAGTTATTTATTCCCCCCAAAAAAGGGAGGTCGCATGTTTTGCGGATCATTCGTGAACTTTTGGAATACCACCCTCAAAGTAAAAAAACCAGTATCAGTAATGCATTTGAATTTTTATCAGGAGTGATGAAAAAAAAGGCGATCGTATTTATGATGTCAGATTTTATGGACAGTGCTTATGAAAAAACGTTGAGAATTGTGGCTAAAAAACACGATTTGACGGGGATAAGAATCTACGATCGGCACGAAGAAAATATGCCCAAAATTGGATTGGTTCCTATGATGGACAATGAAACGGGACAGACGGCTTGGATCAATACTCAATCGGCGAGTATAAGAAAAGCCTACGCTTTACAGTACAAAACCATGGTGGAAAATTTTGAAAACCTTTTTCATAAAAATGGCGCGGGTACTCTGCACAGTCGTCTAGATGAGAGTTACGTCAAAAAATTATTGAACTATTTTAAATCCAGAGGCTAAATGAAAAAAAAGATTTTGCTCTTGTGCGCCTTCTTTTCCGTTCCAATGCTTTTCGCCCAAATGGATTACGATTTGCAGGTGGCGGTTGATACTACCAAAATGCGTATTGGGGAGCAGATTCAATATACCCTTCAACTCAAAGCCGATTCTACCGCTCAAGTTAGCTTTTCTGACCAACCTATTTTTGCCCCTTTTGAGATTCTGGAAGAAAGCGCCATTGACACCATCAAGGCACAAAGTCATTATCTGTTTACCAAAAAATATGCGCTGATACAGTTTGATTCCGGAGCGTATTGGTTGCCTCCTCAAAAAGTAGTGGTCAATGGTTTCTACAAAACATCAGATTCCCTTCTGATACAGGTGGCTACTGTTCCTGTAGATACGCTCAAACAAAAACTCTTTGACATCAAACCCATTGTTGAGGTTGAACAAAATTTTGACGCTCTAACCCAAAGTATTCTTTATGGTCTTTTAGCAGTATTGTTATTGGTGGGATTGATTTACATTTTTTTCTTTGCCAAAAAACGAAGGGAGGAGCGCAAAAAAAAACTGCCTCCTTTCGAAAGAGCCATTAAGGAATTGAAAGCTTTAGAAACCGTAACCCCTTCTCTACAAGAGGAGTACAAACAGTACTATTCTCGCTTGACCGATGTAGTGAGACGCTACCTGGAGGAGGAAGCCAAAATTTCCGCCTTGGAGAGTACCACCGATGAACTTTTGCTCAAACTCGAGGCCTTAAAACAATCGGGACAATTGGAGTTGGGGAGAGAGACAATTAAAAACCTCAAATCGGTTTTACAGAAAGCCGATTTGGTCAAGTTTGCGCGTTCTACCCCCGAGTTTGGCACAACTTCGAAAGACAGGGAATTGGTTGAAGGGGTAGTGATTGAGACGAAAGAAGCATTGCCAGAACCCACACCAGAAGAGATAAGGGAAAGAGAGGAATACCAAAATTTACTTGCCAAAAGGAGGAGAAAAAAACAACTGCAATGGAGTTTGGCCACTCTTGGGATTTTGCTTCTTTTGAGTTTTGGGATATCCATCTACACTTATGGTTACTATCCGGTAAAAGACACCTTGTTGGGTTATCCAACAATTAAGCTTAAAAACAAAGAATGGATCACCAGTCAATACGGAACACCCCCCGTTAAAATCAGTACACCTGAGGTGCTGAAGCGCGTAAAGTCAGAAAGGGGGGGAGCATTGCGTTTTTCCTCGGGAGACTATGACGCACCATTTTATGTGGATTTGGTATTTACTCAAAAACAACCCAAGCCCCAAGAAAAAGAAACCCCTTCCAAGGAGGATCAAGAAACTCAGCAAAAAGAAAAAATTCAAGAATTGATCAATGAAATTATCAGTGATTTTCAATCCAGAGGGGCCGTCAATATTTTGATTAAAGAAGAAAAAATCACTACGCTTTCGGGATTGCCTGCTTTAAAAATTTACGGCACCTTAGATTACCCTAAAAAAGGGGTAGAAAAAAGAGTACGTTGTAATTATACCACTCATTTATTTGATTTTGAACAAGGAGGCATCAACCTCACTTTGCTTTATGAAAAAGAGGATCGCTACGGTGAAGAAATCGAAAAGAGGATTGTTGACAGTTTTGAATTGATAAAAGAATTATAGAATATGTTTGATGGCATCTACTTTGCGAATCCCGACTATCTATGGTTGTTCCTTTCACTTCCCCTACTTGTGGGATGGTATGTCTTTACCCGAAAAAAAATACAGCCAGTGTTAAAGATTTCCTCTCTCAGTGGATTTCGAGTTAAGTCTAATTTTTTGGCACGACTTCAACCTTTATTATTTGTGATGAGATTATTGGCTTTGAGTGCCGTCATCACTGCCTTGGCTCGTCCTCAAACCATGGACGTTTCAACTCGAACCAAAACCAATAAAGGAATCGACATTGTTATGGCCATCGATGTGTCTTCCAGTATGTTGGCTCAAGATTTAAAACCGAACCGATTGACTGCTTTAAAAAGAGTAGCAGCCTCTTTTGTGGACGATCGTGTGAGCGATCGCATTGGGTTGGTCATTTATGCAGGAGAAAGTTATACAAAAACCCCCATCACCAGCGACCGTTCCATTGTAAAAAATGCTTTGCGAGAAATTCAGTTCGAAGGACTCATCGAAGATGGAACAGCTATAGGGATGGGATTGGCTACTGCCGTCAACCGACTAAAAGACAGTCGCGCCAAAAGTAAGGTCATCATTTTATTGACCGATGGGGTCAATAATTCTGGGTTCATCGATCCCAAAATTGCCAGTGAACTGGCGGTAGAATACCAAATAAAAACATATACCATCGGATTGGGAAGTAATGGAACTGCCAAAGCTCCTGTAGGTTTATTGCCCAATGGAAAATTTCAATACGGTATGACTAAAGTGGAAATTGATGAAGAATTACTAAAAACCATAGCTTCCAAGACGGGAGGATTGTATTTCCGAGCGACAGATAATAAAAAACTCGAGGAAATCTATGAGGAGATCAACAAGCTTGAAAAAACCGAAATAGAGGAATTCAAATATTACAATTACGAGGAAAAATTCAGACCACTGGTATTGTTGGCATTGGTATTATTGTTTATTGAATGGTTGATGAGAAATACCCTATTTAAAAGTTTTATTTGAAATGTATCAATTAGACGCAGCTTTTTACTTTTATGCACTGGGGATAATCCCCTTGCTTTGGATTTCCTATTTTTTAGTATTGAGTTGGAAGCGACGTGCACAAAATCGATTTGCGCAATCTACTCTTCTGGAAAAGCTCAGTCCTGATCGGTCAAAATTTAAACCTGCTTTCAAATTGTTGATGCTCAGTTTGGGGATTGCTCTTTTAATTTTGGGATTAGTCAATCCGAAAATTGGCACACAATTGGAGACTGTAAAAAGAGAAGGCGTGGATATTGTTTTTGCGATCGATGTGTCCAAAAGTATGCTGGCAGAAGACATCGCCCCCAACCGATTGGAAAAGTCAAAACGCTTGGTATCTGCCATCATCAATCAGTTGACCAGCGACCGCATAGGCATCATAGCCTATGCTGCTCAAGCCATTCCTCAGTTGCCCATTACTACCGACTATGGAGCGGCCAAGATGTTTCTCCAAGCCCTCAACACCGATATGCTTTCTTCTCAGGGTACAGCACTGGATGCAGCCTTAGACTTATCCGCAACTTTTTTTGACGACGAAGACCAAACCAACAGGGTGGTTTTTTTGATTTCTGATGGAGAGGATCATTCGGAGGAGGGGAAATCTGCGGCCCAAAGAGCTGCGGATATGGGAATAAGGATTTTCACTTTTGGAGTTGGCTCTGATGAAGGAGGTCCGATCCCTATCAAGCGGAAAGGGCTCGTAGAATCCTACAAAAAAGACATGAATGGGGAGACCGTGATTACCAAAAGAAATCCGGAAACACTTCAGGAAATTGCCGAAGCAGCTGACGGAGAATACACAGGTGGTAATGATACCCAAGCGGTGGTAGAGTTTGTGGCCCAAACCCTAAAGAGTATGGATAAAAAAGAATTTGAGGCCAAGAAATTCGTCAGTTATAAAGATCAATTTCAAGCTTTTCTTTTTGCGGGATTCCTCCTAATTTTGTTAGAAATATTTCTTTTTGAAACCAAAACCAAATGGGTACAACGCCTAAATTTATTCAACGAAAAATAATGCAAAAACAAATTTATTTTTGGGTCATGTCACTTTTTGTTGGGATGTCTATGATGGCTCAAGAGGGAGAAGTCACCAATCATATTTTTAATGGAAATCAATGGGCTGAGAGTAAAGCTTTTGATGAAGCAGAGATGGACTACCGTAGGGCGCTTTCCAAAGCCCCCGAAAAACCAGAAGCCCATTATAATCTTGGAAACACTCATTTTCAAGAAGAAGATTTTGAAGAGGCCAAACAACGCTATTTTCAAACTCAAAAGTTTGCAGAAAATAAATCCAGCAAACACCATGCCTTCCATAATTTGGGAAATGTTTTGATGAAACAAAAAGATTATGCTAAGGCAGTAGAAACCTACAAAAATGCGCTAAGGATGAATCCCCAAGATGAAGAAACAAGATACAATTATGCTTTGGCCAAAGAGCTGTTAGAAAAAGAGCAAGAACAACAGCAAAATCAAGATCAAAATGATCCGCAAGACCCACAAGATCAAGACAATAACCAAGATCAGGACAATAAAGATCAAAATAAAGAAGGCGATAAAGAAAAGGACTCTGGCAAAGACAACGAGGATAAACAAGGAGACGAAGGCGAAGATGAAGAGGATAAAAAAGACGATGGAGATCAAGAAAAAGAAAATCAGCCCAAGGAAGGAGATTCTCAAAAAGAGCAACCCGCTCAACCCCAACGAACAGAACTTTCTCCCGAACAGGTCAAAAGTTTGTTGGAGGCCATGAGCAACCAAGAGAAAAAAGTTCAAGACAAAGTCAATGCCGAAAAGGTACAGGGAACTCCGTTAAGAGGTCAAAAAGATTGGTAAATTTTATTGATGAAAAAAACTTTTGTTACTGTTTTAATGATGATGGCCATTGGGCAAACCATGGCCCAAGAGGTAAGCTTTGAAGCAAAAGTAAGCAAGAGAACCTTAGGTTTGAATGAGCGTCTGAGGGTAGATTTTATCATGAATGAGAACGGAGATAATTTTAACCCCCCGAGTTTTAAAGGCTTTAGAGTTGTAGGGGGACCCAATCAGTCGATTAGCAATTCCTATGTCAATGGAAAGAGAAGTTTTTCAAAAACCTACACTTATTTTTTGATCCCCACCCAAAAAGGAGCCCTGACCATTTCACAGGCAACGATTGATATTCTTGGAGAAGTGTATAAAACTTCACCCATGAAAATAACGGTTACGGAGGCAGTGGAGGTCCCCAGAGACCCCAACAGTCCAGAATACCTTATTGATGATAACCTTCACTTGGTAGCCGAAATATCCAACTCTCGTCCCTATCTCAACGAAGCCATCACGGTTGTCTATAAATTGTATTTTAGGAATCCCTTGAGAATTTCTGATGGAAGGGCAGTCGAAAACCCTCAGTTTGCCGACTTTTGGAGTCATAACATCAGCATTCCTAGATTGCAAGTAGAAGATGGAACGTATAAGGGAGAACCCTATAATGTTGTGGTTTGGAAAAAAAGTGTGTTGTATCCACAAAAAACAGGAAAATTGACCTTAGAACCTTTGACTTTAAGCTTAGTCATCGATCTGCCCTCAAATCGAAGAGATTTTTTTGGGAACAGAATTTTACAGCAATCCACAAGATCTATTACAGCAGGAAGAAGTACCATCAATGTTAAACCTCTGCCCGAAGAGGGAAAACCAGTCAATTTTTTTGGAGCCGTTGGACAATTTGATTTTGACGCCCTTATTAATAAAAAGGCCCTAAAAGCCACCGAGTCGTTTGAAATAAAACTAAAAGTTACGGGCAATGGGAACCTCAAGCTTTTTAATTTACCGGAATTGGTTTTGCCCAATACATTGGAGGTTTTTGAACCTGAGCATTCAGAAGATGTAAAAACTACTTTATCGGGAATGCAAGGGAGTATAGAGGACAATTATACGATTGTGCCTCGATTTCAAGGGAAATACCCTATTGCTCCGGTCTCTTTTTCCTATTTTGACCCAAAAAAGGAAAAGTATTTTACGTTGCGGTCCAGCGAACAAATCATAGATGTTTATGGCGGGCCAATTGCCAATAATTCAAACGAAAATTCGCCTATAGTTTCAAAGCAATTCATTACAAATGCTGATGAGTCTTTCCGTTTCATAAAGTTAAATTCCAATCTCGAACCCATTGTCAAAAAAGAGTTTTGGAACAGCAAGCTTTTTTATATTTTATTGATTACTCCCCTATTTTTATTGTTAGCTTTTGTTCTGATTGTGCAGCGCAATAGGGGGATATCGAATGATGTTGAAGGGTCAAGGCTAAGGCTTGCCAATCGTTTGTCCAAAAAATATTTGGGAGAAGCCAAAAAGAACTTAAAAAACAAAGCACTATTCTATGATGCACTCGAAAGGGCTTTATACAACTATCTAAAAGCAAGATTAAAAATCAAGACCGATGATTTTAACAAGGACAAGATTGCAGAGTTTTTGGGTCAAAGGAAATTGGAGCCGCAAGAGATTCAATTTTTTATCGCTCTTTTAGAAAACTGTGAATTAGCTCGCTATTCGCCTACTACCGATGTCAAGATGCAACAAGATTTTGATCAAGCCCTTTCTGTAATTTCTAACATTGACAAAAAATTATGAGAAAGCTTTTGATTTTTATTTCTGTCTTCTGTTTTATTACTGCTTGGGGTCAAGGTAAAGATTCCACTTTTGAAAATGCCAACGCTGCCTACAATGCGGGTCAGTTTGAAAATGCAGTAATACTTTATAAAAAGATTTTAGACAATGGTCAACACAGTGCTGAACTCTACTTTAATTTAGCCAACTCTTTTTACCGCTTGAATCAAGTTGGTGAAAGTATTTTTTATTTTGAAAAGGCCAAACAACTCAATCCCAATGATCAGGATATCTTGGTGAATGGTGCTTTCGCTCAAAACATGGCAATTGATGCTGTAGAGGTATTGCCCAAATCTCAAATTACCCAATGGAAAGAAAAAACAATCGGTCTTTTATCTCAGGAGGGCTGGGCTTATTTCGCTGTTTTTTTGATTTGGTTATTGGTTTTGTTTTGGGGGATTTATTTGTGGAATAAAGTTCCTTTTGTCAAAAGGACTTTTTTCCTTTTAACAATCGTATCTGCTTTGTTGTTGATGGGTTCACTCTCAATGGCATTCATAAAATCTTCCAATGCTGAAGAGACGACTTATGGCATTCTCTTCAATCAAAAAATTGAAGTTTGGGCTGAGCCCAATTCTAGAGCTGAGGTTTTATTTTTACTGCATGAGGGGACCAAAGTTCAAATGCTCGACCAACTTCAAGAATGGCAAAAAATAAGAATTGCCAACGGTTCAGAGGGATGGATTAAAAACGGTAAAGTAAGAAGCTTGAAAGGGTTCAAATAAGATCATCAGAAAGCTCATCAGACCATTGGCTCCCCCAACTAAAAAGATAATCCCCCAACTGAGTAATGGGTTCATAAAGGATTGATCCTTCGATCATTTCGCTATCGATAATGGTGATCCATGTATTCAATTTTCCCAAGAAAAATAATCCTACGCTCATCAATACAGACCATTTCAAAACCCCAAAAAAAGCACCTAAAAACTTGTTGAATAAACCCAAAGAGGCTTTACTTATAATTTTAGTCAAAGCTTTGGCTAAAATGGATATGGCATAAACGATAACCAGGAATACCACAAAATAGGACCCCAATTGAACGGCCAATGGATTCCAATCAAAATAACGTTCAACCCACACCACAACCAAACCGGAAAACCTAATGGCCCCCAACAGTCCCAAAAATAAAGCACCCAAGCTGGCTACTTCCACAACAAAACCCTTTGAAAATCCCCTAATGAAACCCAAGGCTAAGGCAATGGATAATATGATATCAATAACATTCACTCGTGCTAAAGTACCTTTTTTTTGGGAATCTCTTTCCAAGATTCATTCGAAAGCCACTATCTTTGGGGGTGCAAAAAAATTCAACCAGAGATCAAAAATTAAAAGACCGTTGGGACCTTCTGGTCACTGTTCTTAGTGAACGGTTTGCGGACGGAGAAGCTTTGGATGTTGAAGGTATTTTATACTTGGTGGGGTTGCAAGAATTGGGTCAAATTCACCGGAAAATGAAAAAGGACGACAATGTCAATTTAATTCATGTCGGTATTTGTACCGTTTTGGAGTCCTTTGGGTATTATCGATTTGATTTTTTTGATGAAGAAGGTTGGCCCCATTTCGAACTTTTGGAAGAATTGCCTCCTCTAAAGCCTGGAGAGCAAAGTGTTTTAATGAAAGAAGCGTTGGTAGAATATTTTTTAAAGCGCCAGCTCATTCAATAAATGTTTACTTTTGAAAAATGATTGATAAGATTAATGAAAACCTGACCTTAGTGGATGCTTTTGATGCTCAATCAAAAGAAGAGGTAGAGGCATTTAGAATAAAATATTTAGGTAAGAAAGGAATTTTAAATGACTTTTTTGCTGCCTTTAAGGAAGTCCCTCCTCAAGAGAAAAAAGATTACGGGCAGGCGCTCAATACCCTCAAAAATGCTGTTGCCGAAAAGGTTAAAAGCATGCAGGCAAAAACCGATCTCAACCCCTCACAAAGCAATCATGGAGATTTGTCCCGTCCGGGTTTTCCGTTGGAGTTGGGTTCTCGACATCCGCTTTCCTTGGTCAAAAATAGGATCGTTGATATTTTTTCACAGATAGGGTTTAACATTTCCGAGGGACCAGAAATTGAAGACGATTGGCACAATTTTACGGCTTTGAATTTACCAGAGTATCATCCCGCAAGAGATATGCAGGATACTTTTTTTATTCAAACTGCCCCAGATATTTTACTGCGCACTCACACCTCCTCTGTTCAGGTGAGGTATATGGAAAGTCACCCACCACCCATTCGTACTATTTCGCCAGGAAGAGTATTCAGGAATGAGGCCATTTCTGCAAGATCTCATTGTATTTTTCATCAAGTGGAAGGATTGTATATAGACAAGAATGTTTCTTTTGCCGACCTAAAACAGACCTTACTTTATTTTACCAAAGCCCTTTTCGGTAAGTCAAAAATCCGATTGCGTCCTTCTTATTTTCCGTTCACTGAACCCAGTGCAGAAGTTGATATTTATTGGGGATTGGAAACAGAAACAGATTATCGCATTACCAAAGGAACGGGCTGGTTGGAGATTATGGGATGTGGTATGGTAGATCCTAATGTTCTTAAAAACTGCCATATTGATCCTGATGAATATTCGGGCTATGCCTTTGGAATGGGTATTGAAAGAATTGCGATGTTGTTGTATCAAATTGGAGACATTCGCCTGTTTTTTGAAAACGATGTTCGGTTTCTATCCCAATTCCAATCGGGATATTAATCTAACTTTTTGATCAATTTTTTAAAGACTCTCTCGGGGTTTTTTCCTTCGTAAAGTATGCTGAACACTGCATCAATAATAGGGGTACTGCTGTTGTATTTTTGGTTGATTATTTTTGCAGATTGGGTTGCGTAATAACCTTCTGCGACCATTCTCATTTCCATTTGTGCAGCTTTCACAGTATAGCCTTTTCCGATCATACTGCCAAAGGTTCGGTTGCGACTGAAAACAGAATATCCCGTTACTAAGAGGTCCCCCAAATAAGCAGAGTTGTTAATGTTGCGCTTCATCTTATACACGTCTTGAATAAAACGTTTCATTTCTCTGATGGCATTACTCATCAAAACACTTTGGAAGTTGTCTCCATATCCTAAGGCGTGAGCTATACCAGAGGCAATGGCATAAATGTTCTTCAGCATACTGGCGTATTCTGTACCCACAATATCATTGGAAATCGTAGTTCGAATGTATGAAGTTTTAAGCAGAGCGGCAACAGCTTTGGCCATCTTGCTATCCATACAAGCAACAGTGAGATAAGACAGGCGTTCCATGGCCACTTCTTCAGCATGGGAAGGCCCCAAAATGACCCCTATTTTTTCCAAGGGTACACTGTAATTTTTATGGAAATGTTCGCCTACAATCAACATACTTTCGGGAACCACTCCCTTAACCGCTGAAAAAATGATTTTACCCTCAAGGGATTCCTCCAATTTATCTAACTCTTGCGAAAGAAATGCCGAAGGGATGGCAATAATCAGCAAGTCGGCTTTTCGTACTACTTGATTAAGATCCGAACTGATCTCAATGCGTTTGGTTTTAAGAGTAGCTGCGCTGAGATAGTTGGGATTGTGGTGATGAATTTTTATAAAATCGGCATTGATAGGATTTCTCACATACCAACCCACTTTTCTTTTGTTTTCAGTGAGAATTTTGACCAATGCAGTAGCCCAACTTCCTCCCCCCAAAACAGCGACTTTCAGTCTGTTTTTTATAATTAAATGGGAGATTGCGGTTTTTCTCGAGGGGCGTTTCATAGGAACCTATTTTATCCTATCCTAACCATGCATTCCATGGAATTCTAATCAGAAGCAATAGAAGCCCCAAAGAGTAAAACAAAGCTATTCGCAGAAATTTTTTCTCAGGGTCACTTTGGCGTTTGTGTAAAGACCAACCCATAGTGATCAGGACTATGGCCAAAATATTGGTAAAGGGGTGTTCCACCAAATAAAGTCTTGTTTGAACATCATTCATAACGCCTTTCATTCCCAAATTCCCCCACTGGTCGAACCAAGGAGAGACAAAATATAAAACCAGTCCGATCAGTAATTGTATATGCGAAAAGATCAGTCCAAAGAGAGATAATCTGAGATCTTTCGATTCAAAATCCTTTCCTTTGATTTTTCCAACAACGGCATTGAGGATGCTGAGGATTAAAACCCCTAAAATCAAGTAAGCCCAATAGGAGTGTACGTTTTTGAGAAGTGAATACATACTTTATTTTTTTTGAAAGATACGATATTCTTTGGATCGGTGAAGGGGATCAAATCAATAAAATCACATCATGGCATTGTAGTAGGAGGGATCTCCAGTTACTTCTTGCCCCAACCACTCGGGCTTATGAAAAGAAGTATTTTCAGTGGGCAGTTCAATTTCAGCTAGAATTAAATGGTTTTTGGAAGATAAAAATTCATCAACTTCGAAAGTGAATTGTTCGCAAGGCACAATATGCCTTATTTTTTCAATCGGGGAATCTAAAGCAAGTTCTAACAATGCTTTGGCTTCTCCCAAAGGAATCATCTTTTCCCATTCCAATCTGGTCGTTCCCGCTTTATTGGTTTTACCCTTGATGGTCAGCCAACCCTCTTTGTCTTTGATCCTAACCCTTACTGTGCGTTCAGGGTCTTTGCTGAGATAGCCCTGGAGAATATGATGATGGGTTACGGCTTGGTCTTTGAAAGCCAAGCTATTGACCAAAAATTTTCTCTCGATTTCTGTCTTCATTTTTAGAAATTAGAGCCTTTCTCAGAAATTGAAACCAACGTAGCTGAGGATAGGGTCAATGCGACAAGCTTGCATATTCCCCTATCAAATTCGTACATGAAACATTCCAACATTAAATGGTAGTAACCCGAAGCGTATTTACCATCCCCTTCTTGAAAATAGGCATTGCAGTGAGATTGATCAGAAGATCACCTTTGTAAACATAGCCCTTTTCTTTGGCGATCTCGTTAATTTCTTCAACGGTTTTGTCTGTACTTTCAAAGCTGTCATAGAAGAAGGCTTTGACTCCCCACACCAAATTGAGTTGGGTGAGAATCCTTTTATTGGAAGTAAAAACCAAAATATGGGAGTTGGGTCGCCATGCCGATACTTGGAAAGCGGTATATCCACTATTGGTCAAAGTGCAAATGGCCTTAGCCTGAACATCATTAGCAATTTGCACAGCGTGATAACAGACAGATTTTGTGATGAATCTCGCAGTTTTGATGTTCGGGGGTTTCTGAGAAACAGAAATCAGATCCGAATTTTCGACACTGTGAATGATCGAACTCATCGTTTGAACCACCTGAACAGGATATTCACCCACAGAGGTTTCTCCAGACAGCATCACTGCATCTGCTCCATCCATCACCGAATTGGCGACATCGTTTACCTCTGCCCTTGTTGCGGTAAGGCTGTCGATCATACTCTCCATCATCTGGGTTGCAATAATGACAGGAATCCTCGCTTTTTTGGCCCGCATTACCAATTGTTTTTGAACCAATGGAACTTCTGCAGGGGGAATTTCTACACCCAAATCTCCTCGGGCGACCATCAAACCGTCACAATAGGAAATGATTTTGTCGATGTTTTCAATTCCCTCAGGTTTTTCAATTTTAGCAATAATTGGGATTTTATGATCGGAGTGTTTTTCGATCAATCTTCTCAAGTCCAAAATGTCCTCACTGTTTCTTACAAAAGATAGAGCAATCCAATCTACATCTTGTTTGATTGCAAACTCCGCATCGATTACATCTTTCTCAGTTAGGGCAGGGAGGGAAATGTTGGTATTGGGTAGGTTGACTCCTTTTTTGGATTTTAATCTTCCTCCTTGAATTACTTTGGCGACAACTTTAGCTTTTTTATCTGTAGAAACGACTTCAAAGATGAGTTTCCCGTCATCCAACAGAATTCTTTCTCCGGGTTGAACATCTTTGGAGAAATTGTCGTAATTCATGTATACTTTTTCTTTGTCACCCATAAAGGATTCGCCGTTAATGAAGGCGATTTGGTCTCCAGGAGCTACAATGGTATCTTCTTCTACCATTCCAACTCTGAGTTTGGGACCTTGAAGGTCAGCCAGAATAGAAGTATTGGAATTGAGTTTTTCGCTGAGTTTGCGGATCGTTTTTATTTTTTTGGCTACTTCCCCATGATCGGCATGAGAAAAATTGATTCGGAAGACATCTACTCCCGAAAGAATCATTTGCTCCATCACCTCAACACTATCCGATGCCGGACCTAAAGTGGCTACAATTTTAGTTTTTTTTCTTCTACTCATCAATCTAAATTTAGACTAAAATCAAGGCAAGAGACACTTTGATCCGGCAAAAAAGAATATGAAATTTCTTCAATAGCCTCCATTTTTTCAATCAAATCGTTTGCTTCTATACCTGAGTTAATTTTTAAGATGTAGTCTGCATCTTTTAAATCCTTTACCAAATATAATTCTTTTGTTTCAGGTAAATCAAATAAGCGGGTCCCCTTTTGAGGATCATTTTGTAAGACCAAACATCTATTGGAAAAGAGCCGAATTTCAATTCCTTTGATAGGGTCGATCCACTCGTAGCTTTCAAAAGGAAAATTTTTTTTCGGCTGATCTTTACTTTTTTTAGATCGAACGAATTTAGATTGGCAACTGCTGTTGAGTAAGAAAGCCAAAAGATAGCCTTCACAAGTGCAGTGAATGGCAATCAGAGAAAAATCATCCTCAACGATTTCGTCTAATACATAATGTTTGACTTTGGCCATTAAAAGTTTCCTTTGAGATTCATAATATGAAAGGCTCTTCGAGCAGCAGTTTCCTCCGATTTTTTCTTTGAAATTCCTCTCGCTTTTACAATTTGTTTTTCGTTGAAATAAACCTGAGTCGTATAATTAAATTCGGGATCAAGCCCTTCATCGGAAGTGGTTTCAAACCGCACATTTTTTTTTGTCTTTTGTCCCCATTCTACCAACAATCCTTTGTAACTCAAAACCACGTATTGTAATTGATCGACCTCCACATAGGTCCCCAAGATTTTATTCAAAACAAAGTCTCTGCATTTGTGGTGCCCTTTGTCTACAAGGACAGCGCCTATCAAAGCCTCAAGAAGATTGCCGTGAATATTGCTGCCAAAATTTATTTTATTGTCAAGGTCCATTAAATTGATCAAGCCCATCTTTTCCCCAATACGATTAAGATTATCGCGACTGACAATTTTTGCTCGGTATTTGGTGAGTTCCCCTTCTCTTGCATGAGGAAATTTTTTGTACAAAAAAGAAGATACTACAATACTGAGCATAGAATCTCCCAAAAACTCAAGCCTTTCAAAATTGACTGAATTTCCATCGTCGTCCTTTAAATTGAGAGATCGATGGGTAAATGCAGTGCGATATATTTCTTTGTTTGAAGGGCTAAGAGCCGTAATTTCTCTGAGCTTACCGAAGAATGTGTTTTCTTTTTTTACAGAGGGTTTCAGTAAATGGCCTAAGAAATTCACATTATGATTTATGTAATTCTTTTGAAAATAACGCAAGCATTGTGACCACCAAAACCAAAAGTATTGGACATGGCCACGTCAACGGTTCTTTTTTGAGCCTGTCCTAATGTGAAATTAATCTTAGGATCTAAGTTTTCATCAGCCGTTTGGTGGTTTATAGTAGGGGGCACTATGTTGTTTTTTATAGCCATAATAGAAGCGATGGCTTCAATGGCTCCAGCAGCTCCCAAAAGGTGACCCGTCATGGATTTGGTAGAGTTGATATTGATGTTATAAGCATGTTCTCCAAATACCGCTTTTACTGCATTGGTTTCGGCCACGTCGCCCAATGGGGTTGAAGTTCCATGCATATTGATGGCATGAACATCTTCAGGCTTGAGGTTGGCATCTCTCAAACAATTGATCATCACTTTTTTGGCCCCTATCCCCTCAGGGTGAGGAGCGGTCATATGATGAGCATCAGCAGAAAGTCCTCCGCCTGCCAGTTCTGCGTATATTTTGGCCCCTCTGGACTTTGCGTGCTCGTATTCTTCCAATATGAGTGCGCCGGCTCCCTCTCCCAAGACAAAACCATCACGGTCTTTATCAAAAGGACGAGAGGCCGTTTTGGGGTCATCATTTCTTGTGGACAGAGCATGCATTCCGTTAAAGCCTCCAATGCCTGCAATGGTAACGGCTGCTTCTGACCCACCCGAAACAATTATATCTGCATAACCCATTCTGATGTAATTCAGGGAATCTATCATTGCATTTGAGGAAGAAGCACAGGCGGATACAGTAGCAAAATTTGGCCCTCTCAGTCCATGTTTCATCGATATGAGTCCAGGAGCGATATCCGAGATCATTTTGGGAATAAAAAAGGGATTGAATCGGGGGAATCCATCTCCATCGGCAAAATTCAAAACTTCGTTCTGGAATGTTTCCAATCCGCCAATTCCAGCTCCCCAGATTACTCCAATGCGGTCTCTGTCTTCTTTGTCAAAATCTAAACCTGCATCTGCAATGGCTTCGTCGGATGACACCAATGCATATTGTGCAAATCGGTCGCATTTACGTGCTTCCTTACGATCCATAAAATCCAGTGGATCGAAATTTTTTAACTCACAGGCGAATTGAGTTTTAAATTTAGAAGCATCAAAATGTGTGATGGGTGCGGCACCACTTGTACCAGATAATAAACCCTCCCAATAAGCAGGGAGGGTATTTCCTATAGGAGTTAAGGCTCCCAATCCGGTAATCACTACACGTCTTGGTTTCATTTAAGCCAAATTTTACTTTGCTTGTTCAATAAATTGAATGGCTTGACCAACCGTTGCGATGTTCTCGGCTTGGTCATCAGGGATCTGAATGTCAAATTCTTTCTCGAATTCCATGATAAGCTCCACGGTATCTAAAGAATCGGCACCTAAATCGTTGGTGAAATTGGCGTCGGTAACGACTTCATTCTCGTCTACACCTAATTTGTCAACGATGATTGCTTTTACTCTTGATGAAATATCAGACATAATCAAAATTTGTTTTTAAATTACTGTGGACAAAAATATAAAACTTTGAGTCAATTCACTATTGAGGGTAAAAAATATAACTTTTCTTTGTGTTGATCATCGTTCAATTATAAATGAAATATCGCTCTGTCATTGATTTGTAGGAAAATTTATGGAGAATAAAACTTTTAAAAGAATTATCCTTTTTGCCTCGGGTTCTGGCACTAATGTCGAAAATATCGTCAGATACTTTCAACACAACTCTCGGCTTGAGATTGCTATGGTCTTTACCAACAACCCCAATGCAGGCGTCATTGATCGTATTTCCTCAAAGAAAATTCCGGTTACCATTTTTGAAAAAAATCAATTGACCGATGGATTTTTATTGAATCAAATCCAGCTATTGAATCCCGATTTAATTGTATTAGCAGGTTTTCTGCTGAAAATACCACCAGATTTTACCCAAATTTTTTCGAATAAAATCATCAATATTCATCCTTCTCTACTTCCCAAGCACGGAGGTAAAGGGATGTATGGGGAAAGAGTTCATCAATCCGTCAAGGATGATGGGGATACAAAAACAGGAATCAGTATTCACTTTGTCAATGAGCATTACGATGAAGGAGCCATTATTTTTCAAGCCCAAGTTTCGGTAGATGAAAAGGACTCGGTTCAAGACATTGCAGACAAGGTACATCAGCTGGAATACAAACACTATCCAGAGGTCATTCAAAACCTTTTATTTGAATAAATGTCCAGTAAAATCAATATCTATACTGATGGTTCTTCGCTCGGAAATCCTGGCCCAGGAGGGTATGGAATCATTATGGAATGGGAGGGAAAGCAATATGTGAAAGAATTCTCTGACGGTTTTCGACTCACCACCAATAATCGAATGGAGCTTTTAGCTGTAATTGTTGGTTTGGAGACTTTGAAAAAGCAACCCATGGAGGTAGTCGTTTATTCCGATTCCAAATACGTGATCGATGCAGTCCAAAAAAAATGGGTGTTTAGTTGGGAAAAAAAAGCATTCAAAGACAAAAAAAATTCCGACTTGTGGAAACGTTACCTCAACATCCACAGAAAACACAAAGTCCATTTTCATTGGGTTAAAGGTCATAATGAACATCCTCAAAACGAACGTTGTGACCAATTGGCAGTCCAGGCAGCCAAAAAATTGGCGGTCAATATCGACTCCTTTTTTGAACAAAACCAACAGAAAACGACCCCCGCATAGAACCTTGACAACTCATCAATAAATCTTTGACGAAATTTTCAATAACCCCTTTTAAGTTTATTATTTTTGTTTCATGAAACACAAATTATTGGTGGTAGGTACCATGGCCTACGACGCCATTGAAACTCCCTTTGGAAAAGTAGATAAAATTTTAGGAGGTGCTGCAACTTACATAGGTTTGTCTGCCTCACGATTTTCTTTAGACTGTGGAATTGTTTCGGTTGTTGGGGAGGATTTTGAAAGCCAAGACTTACAATTGCTCAAAGACAGGGGGGTGGACCTCTCCGGGGTTGAGATAGTCCCCAATGGGGCTACATTTTTTTGGAGTGGAAAATACCATAACGACTTGAATACCAGAACCACAATAGACACTCAATTGAATGTTTTGGAAAATTTCAATCCCAAAATCCCTGAGCATCTTAAAACCCCTGATCTTGTAATGCTGGGGAATTTATCTCCCGATGTACAATTGAAAGCATTAGAACAACTAAAAACCAGACCAAAACTCATTGTCCTCGATACCATGAATTTTTGGATGGAACATTTTAGACCTGCTTTGGATGAGGTAATTGCCAAAGTGGATGTAATATCGATCAATGATGAAGAAGCAAGACAATTGACAGATCAGTACTCATTGGTCAAAGCCGCCGAACAAATTCAAAAGATGGGTCCTAAGTATGTCATCATTAAAAAAGGAGAACATGGGGCATTGCTCTTTCACAACAAGGAGATTTTCTGTGCACCCGCCCTTCCATTGGAGGATGTTTTCGATCCTACAGGTGCCGGAGATAGCTTCGCGGGGGGGTTTACAGGATATTTGACACAAACCGCCGATATTTCTTTTGCCAACATGAAGTCAGCCATAATATATGGATCTGCCATGGCCTCCTTTACTGTAGAAAAGTTCGGTACCGAGAATCTGGTTAATTACACCCAAACTATGATGATCGACCGCCTCAAAGCTTTTAAAGAATTAACTACTTTTGAGATAGAGATTGAATAAAGCAAATCAACTTACTATATGAGTGACGCCATCAAACATGAATGTGGAATAGCCATGATCCACCTAAAAAAGGATCTCCACTACTTTAAAAAAAAGTATGGTACCGCTATGTTCGGAATGAACAAGATGTATTTGATGATGGAAAAACAGCACAATCGAGGTCAAGACGGTGCGGGTTTGGCTTGTGTGAAATTGAACATGAAGCCCGGTCAGCGTTATATCGCAAGAGTGAGATCCAATGATCAAGCCCCAATACAGGATATTTTTAGAAAAGTCAATAAAAGCCTCAATCAGGCTATAAAAAATCATCCCAATTTATTAGAGAATATCGATCAATTTAAAGAGGAAGTTCCTTATGCAGGAGAATTATTGCTCGGGCATCTGCGCTATGGGACTTTTGGAAAAAATAGTATTGAGAATGTTCACCCCTTTCTCAGACAAAATAACTGGATGCATCGTAATTTAATTGTTGCGGGAAATTTTAATCTCACCAACGTTAACGAACTATTTGACACTTTGGTGGATTTGGGACAACATCCCAAAGAAAAGGCTGATACCATTACAGTAATGGAAAAAATTGGTCATTTTTTGGACGATGCCGTAGCCCAGATCTATAAAAAACTCAAAAAGGAAGGTTTTACAAAAGCCGACGCCTCCCCTCAAATTGCAGAACGCCTGAGTATGAAGAAGGTATTGCGTAAAGCTTCCAAAAAATGGGATGGGGGTTATACCATTGCCGGTTTGTTGGGACATGGAGAATCTTTTGTATTGAGAGATCCTGCAGGAATCCGGCCCGCGTTTTATTACGATGATGATGAAATGCTTGTAGTAGCATCAGAAAGACCTGCCATACAAACGGTTTTTAATGTCCCTTTCGAGAAAATTCAAGAATTACCCCCAGGATATGCCCTATTGACCAAAAAATCAGGAGCTTTAAAACTCAGTCAAATTCAAGAGCCCGTGGAACGCAAAGCTTGTGCTTTCGAACGCATCTATTTTTCGAGGGGGAGTGATGCCGAGATTTATAAGGAACGCAAAAAATTAGGCAGATTACTTTTTCCTCAAATTCAAAAAAGCATCGAAAACGATTTGGAGAATACCGTATTCTCCTTTATTCCCAATACGGCCGAAACTTCTTTTTACGGACTTTTGGGAGCAGTGCAGGACAACATCGTTCAAGCACTAAAAGACACGATTCTGAACCAGGGGAAACTCAAAAATGGCGAGCTTGAAAAATTATTCTCTTTACGACCCAGAATTGAAAAAATAGCCATCAAAGATGCCAAGCTGAGAACTTTTATCACGGAAGATGCCAGTAGAGACGACCTGGTTGCCCATGTTTATGACGTAACCTATGGGGTGATCAAACCCTCCGATAATCTGGTCATCATCGATGACAGTATTGTACGAGGAACTACATTGGAGAAAAGTATTCTCAAGATGTTGGATCGACTCAATCCTAAAAAAATAGTGATCGTATCCAGTGCACCCCAGATCCGTTATCCAGACTGCTATGGTATTGATATGGCCAAAATAGAGGACTTCATTGCTTTCAAAGCGACGATCAAACTGCATGAGGATCAAAACACTTTAGAATCCTTCTTGGACCGTATTTACGCCAATTGCAAACAGAATAATGAGTTGCCTTTGGAAAAAGTTGAAAACTGTGTAAAAGCCCTGTATGATCCTTTTACCGACGAACAGATATCGGCCAAAATAGCCCAAATGTTGAGAGGCGATAGTATCAAGTCGGAGGTGGAAGTGATCTATCAAACTATTGAAGGATTGCATCAAGCGTGCCCCAAAAATTTGGGGGACTGGTATTTTTCTGGAGATTATCCAACTCCAGGAGGCAATCGGGTAGTGAACCGCGCTTTTATGAATTTTTACGAGGGAAAATCGGTAAGAGCCTACTAATGAATGTTTTATTCTACAACAGCGGTTCAAGAAATTTATTCACTTATATAATAAAAATTTACTCAAATTCCTTTAGTCTAAAATATGTGTCTTTTATCGGTTTATTATTAGCGTACTTACCCATTCATCTACTTTTACATCACCAGAACATAAGTAGGTTAAGTTCATGGTAAGATTTGGGGCAAAAAGGGAGGATTTATTCTCCCTTTTTATTTTTACCCCCTTTTACAAAGGAGAATTTATTACTTCCTCTCCTGGTACCATTCACTTACTTTTTCCCAATGGATCAGATTGAAAAAAGCATCGATATAATCGGGTCTTCTATTTTGGTAATTCAAATAATAAGCATGTTCCCAAACATCTAGCCCTAGGATCGGTAATCCCCCACATCCTATACCGGGCATCAAAGGATTGTCCTGATTGGCAGTAGAACAAACTTCTACTGCGCCCCCTTTTTGGACACACAGCCATGCCCATCCAGAGCCAAACTGAGTCGCGGCAGCATTGGAAAATGCAGTTTTGAAATCTTCGAATGATCCAAAAGCGGCGTCTATTGCTTCTGCCAAGGCTCCTGTTGGAGTTCCTCCTCCATTTGGACTCATTGCTTCCCAAAACAAACAGTGGTTGTAATACCCCCCTCCGTTGTTTCTCAAAGCAGCATTACTCATGTCCAGGTTCTCTAAGAGGGCCTCAATGGTATCGGACTCCATAGTCGACCCCTCCAAGGCACCGTTAAGCTTGGTTGTATAGCCAGCGTGGTGTTTTCCATGGTGTATCTCCATGGTTTTTGCATCGATGTGCGGTTCCAATGCATCTATTGCATAAGGTAATTGTGGTAATTGAAAAGCCATAATTTTTTTTATTTAAGGACAAAAGTAGAATTTCTTTTACTCATTCCGTAAGGGATGATGACGAAAAAAACTAAATTTAAGAATTATATGAGGTCATGAAATCGAGTCCCTTTCAAATCATAAATGCAGCAGCAGGATCTGGTAAGACTTATGCCCTAGTCTATGCCTATCTCCAAAAACTACTTTCTTCCGACCGAGAAGATGTCTTCAAAAATATGTTGGCGTTGACTTTCACCAACAAAGCAGTCAATGAAATGAAATTCAGAATTTTGGATAGTCTCTATCATCTTGCCTACAAAACAGACGACCCTAAAATAAAACCAATTCGTTCCAGTTTGATCATTGATTTGAATACCGATTTGTACTCCCTTAAACAAAAAGCCAAAAGAATACTGCATAAAATCCTTCACGAATATGCGGCTTTTGAAGTGATTACTCTCGACAGTTTCACCCATAAAATCATCAAAAGTTTTGCCAAAGATTTAAAAATACCCGCCAGTTTTGAGGTGACTCTCGACAGCGACTTACTGTTGGAGGAAATGACCGAAAACCTCTTAGATCAAGCAGGGATTGACCAACCGTTGACCGAAATTCTGGTCGATTTTAGTTTGAGTAAAACCGATGAACTCAAAAGTTGGAACATTGGTAAAGACCTTTTCGATTTCTCAAAATTATTGCTCAATGAAAACGATCGTTTGCCTCTGTCTCATTTAAAAAACAACGATCCAAAAGCATTTCATATTCAAAAACAAAGTTTTCAAAAACAATGGGTTGCCCTCAAACAAGAACTCCAATCGATTGGGAATGACACCTTGAAATTGATTACCGATCATGGACTGACTGAGGATGATTTCAACCGAAAAACCCTATACAATCATTTTAAGAAAATAGCGGCTGGAACTCTGGATAAGATTTATGAAAATCAATTAGAGAAAAATCTTACAGAAGGGGAGGGCCTTTACAAGCAATCTCTCCCTCCAGCCAAAAAAAGTATCATAGAGGGGTTGATTCCCCAATTACGCATCCGTTTTAACCAAGCCCAATTGAAAGTGGGTCAAATTCTGCTGCTCAAAAGTGTGATCAGTCAATGGACCCCTTTGTCACTGATTGGTCGAATGGAAAAAGGACTCGAAGCCTTGCAGATTCCCGAAAACCGACTACTCCTCAGCCGTTTCAACGAAATGATAAATGATGAAATTGCAGGGCTTGATGCACCCTACATTTACGAACGTTTGGGAGAGAAATATCGTTATTACTTTATAGATGAGTTTCAGGATACTTCCCGTTTGCAATGGAAAAACCTCATCCCGTTGATATCCAATGCTTTGCAGAGTCTAGACCCGGCCCAACAAATGGGACTGCTGTTATTAGTGGGCGACCCCAAACAGGCTATATATCGATGGAGAGGTGGAGATAACGAACAGTTCTTGAGTCTTTTAAAAAAAGAATCTCCGTTTCAGTTAGTCCCAGACATCACCCTTTTACCCAAGAATTACCGGAGTCAAAAGGCCATCGTTGATTTCAATAACCAATTTTTTGCTCGGGTAGGTGCGGTATCCGAAGATTCTGTCCAGAAACTAATGTTTGAGCAGCAAAGCCAACAAGAATTTAATGACAAAGAGGGAGGACAAGTAGTGATCCATTTCATCGAAAAAAGCAAAAACAAGGAAGGCACTACTCCTCAGTACCAGGAACAAACGATCAACGCCCTGAGGACTGCATACTCCAATGGTTTTTCGTGGAACGACATGGCAGTATTGGTCAGAAAAAAAGAGCAAGCCACTTGGATTGCCGAGGCACTTCAATCGGTAGATATCCCTTTTATTTCCTCTGAATCCTTATCGGTGGGGAGCTCCCAAAAGGTAAGTTTTCTTATGGCCTTTATTCGATTGGCAATCGATCCTGATGATCATGTACAAAGAAAAAATATCATTCAATTTTTACACGCTCAAATGGCGTCCCAAACAGATTTGGATGAAACATTAAGGGCACTGGTTTTTCTTCCCATTTATGGATTCCAAATGGAAATCCAAAAACGTTTTGACGTTTCTTTTGACTTTCAGCTTTTTTCCAAAAAATCCATCTATAATGCGGTAGAGTATGCCATTGCCTGTTTTGGACTGACAGAAAACATGGAAGCCCATTTGAATGCATTTTTGGACGATATATTTGAATTTACTTCTCTAGACGAAACGAGCTTTTTGAGTTACCTAAATCACTGGGAACTAAAAGGAAAGGATCAAAAAATTGTAATCCCCGAAGGCACAAATGCCGTTAAAATTATGACCATTCACAAAGCCAAAGGATTAGAGTTTCCCGTTGTAGTTCTCCCTTTCGCATCAGAGGACTTGGTCTCTTCCCGAAGCCGAAAGGTTTGGTATCCCATCAAAAATCATTTTGACACAGCCTTTGATTGGGGAAGAATCCAATTTTCAAACAAATTGAAATATTTGGGAAAAGAGGCTACTGAATTTTATCTGCGTGAGGTATTGGCAGAACGAGGCGATGCCCTCAATACATTATATGTTGCCCTTACTCGGGCTGTTTCTCAAATGCATCTCATTTGCACCCTCGAAAAAACCACCACCCCCATCGATAAAAGTTATGCGAGCCTGCTCAATGATTTTGTGAGAAATCAAAATCAGGAACCTGATATAGAACATCCTTTTGAATGGGGAACCCCTTGCAGTCAACAAAGCCAAACCCCTGAAAACATTAAAAACACTGTAAAGCCCGATTATAAAGTCCAGCCCAATTGGCAAAAGAAACTTTGGATCCAAATGGAGGCTCATCACGACCCTACGGCTATTAGCGCACGTCAAGAGGGCTTATTAGTTCACGATTTGTTGGCCGATGTGAGTTGCTCTGCCGATGTCTCCCCTGTGGTGACCCAAGCACTTCATTCTGGCAGTATCGGTCGTGAAGAATACCAACACTATTTACAAATGGTAAACAAAATAGTCAAACATCCGCAGCTTTCTCCTTATTTTGAGGAAGGGGTAGAGGTTTTCAATGAAAAAGACATTTTAATTCCCCAAGGGACATTCGTACGCCCAGATCGTGTGGTTAAAGACCAGGACGGTTGGATCATCATTGACTACAAAACAGGAAAGCAAAACCCGCATCACGAAAGACAAATCCTGGAGTATGCCAAGGTACTTCAAGAAATGACCCAAGAAAGATCAAAATGCTTTCTGGTATATATTGGCGAAAACACATGGGTACAATCGGTCAGTGGATGAGCACCCCAAAAATTAAAACCCGAATATGAACACATTTCTGGATGAAATAGCGCAAGAAATTATCAATTCTAATGATCCTTTTGAATCGGTTAAAATAGTGGTGCCCAGTCGGAGGGCCACTTTGTTTTTAAAAAATGCTTTGGCCCGTCAAATTCAAAAACCTGCCTTTTCCCCCGAAATTATAAGTATCGAAAATTTTGTAGAGGAACTTTCCGGTCTAAAAAAGGTAATGCCTGTCGACTTGATGTTCGAATTTTATTCGACCTATCAAGATGTGTCTCGGGAGAACCATCGAGATTCATTCGATCAATTTTTGGGTTGGGCCCCTGTAATTTTGTCGGATTTCAACGAAATAGATGCTCACTTAGTGGAGGCAAAACACGTTTTTGACTTTCAATATTCGCTTCAAGAAATGACCCAATGGACCAAAAGTGAGGGTCAAAGCAAAATCGTCCAAAATCACTTGGAGTTTTGGAGCATCATGCCGGCTCTTTATGAGGGCCTAAATCAACGACTACAGCAAAAACAACAAGGTACTTTAGGGTTGATTTTTAGAGAGGCTGTCGCCAATTTGGAATTTTATCTTAGCCAAAATGATAAACAACACTATTTTGTCGGATTTAATGCCTTGAATGAGTCTGAAGCTCAAATCATTCAGGAGTTTATTTCTAGAAATAAGGGGTCGGTTCACTGGGATATTGATCAATGTTTTTTTGAAGACAAGGTTCATGCGGCTGGAACATTTATCCGAAAATATCATAAGGATTGGAAGTCCTTAAGATCCCAATCCACTTCATTTAAAAAGCACTTCAGCCAACCCAAAAAAATTGAGATCATTGGGGTAAGTAAAAACATTGCGCAAGCAAAATATGCCGCTCAATTGGCTGCCAAATTATCTACCGATCATCCTGAAGAAAAAACCGCGGTTGTACTGGGCAATGAATCCCTTCTGACTCCAGCACTCTCGGCGATTGAAGATACCGAACAGGCCTGGAATGTTACGATGGGTTATCCTATAGAAAATACCCCAACCGCTGACTTTTTTGAGCTGTTTTTTCAGCTGCATCTCAAGGCCAGTAAAGGAGCTTTTTTTTATAAGAATCTGAAAAGTTTATTGTCCTCCCCTTGGTGCCTTCCGCTCCTGAAATGGCATGAGCTTGATGTAGAGAAACATTTAAAAAACATCGAGTCCAAAAATCTATACCGTTTCCCAAAACATACCCTCTGTTCAAGTGATGATCCCGCTTCGCTCGATCAGTGCTTTTTTGGTCCGATAAATAGCATAGCCCATTTTATTGAAAGACTGGTTCGTATATGTGACCATTTTATTCTTTTTCTGGAGCAATCCAAGGAGAGCAGTGCGGCTTTGCATGCCTCGTATTTCCAAAAATTCAAAGTCCTATTCAATCGCTTAGGAGCCATGCATGAAAAATACCCCTACGTTGAAGACCTTTCCCTCCTTGTATTGGTTTTTAGGGCGCTCATTAAGGGGGAAAAGATTGATTTTTTGGGAGAGCCATTAGAGGGCATTCAGTTTATGGGATTACTGGAAACCCGTTTACTGGATTTTGATAATTTGGTCATTACCAACCTCAATGAAGGCATATTTCCGGCGGGAAAAAAGAACAATTCTTTTCTTCCCTTCGATCTGAAGAAAAAATTCAACCTTCCCACTTTTTTAGAAAACGATGCCATATATACCTATCACTTCTACCGTTTGCTTCAAAGGGCCAAAAGAATCTATTTACTTTACAATACCCAGAGCGATGGTTTGAACTCTGGAGAGCGGAGTCGATTCTTATACCAACTGAAATTCCAAGAGCAACCAAAACATCAGATTGAAGAAAAGCAACTGGTGTTGGACTATCACACTCCTGCTGCTCCTGTCCGTGAAATCAAAAAAACAGATAACATCCAGAACCGTCTGCGTGAGATCGCTCAGAAAGGGTTTTCTCCTTCCTCTCTTTCGCTCTACCTCAGAGACCCCATGGAGTTTTATTACCAAAGGGTACTGGGGATCAAAGAGAAAACGACCATGGAGTCCACCATCAACCATATGGATAAGGGAAATTTGGTACACGAAGTAATCGAACAACTCTACTTGCCCTACAAAAATCAACTCCTTGAGCTCACAGATTTTGATGAAATGAGGAAGCGACTACTTCCGCTGATGGAAGAACGGTATGAATCGATTTACCACGGCACCTCACAAAAAACAGGGAGAAACCTCATTATTTTTGAAGTACTTAAAAAATCCATTTTAGATTTCTTGACCTTAGAACAAAAACAGATCCAAGGCGGAAACCGCATCAAAATACTTCACTTGGAACACGAATTTGAGCAAACCCTCGAGATTCCCGGGATTGATTTCCTTGTCAAACTCATCGGAGTGGTCGATCGCATTGATCTTTACAATGATACACTGAGAATCATCGATTACAAAACAGGAATGATCCAACCCAAACAACTCAAATTACCCCATTGGGAGGCGTTGGTTCAGGATACAGAATACGCCTATTTGTTTCAGATTTTATTGTATTCTTATGTACAAAAATCGCTTTTACAACAACATAAAAAAACAGCCGCCGGGATCATTTCATTTAGAAACTTACCCGAATATTTTATGCCCTTTTCCTTCGACAAGAATCAAGAGGACCCATTGAATGGGGATCACTTGAACCGTTTCGAAACCACATTATTCAAGGTCCTAAATGAAATTTTTGATCCGAAAGTTAATTTTACCCCCAAAGTTTGATAAATTGAAGTTTCAAAAACTTATTCAATATATTTATAAAATATTAAGCAATGAGCGATCAATTGGATAACAATCAAAAAGAAAAAGGGATAGAAAAGGAACAACTTCATTGGTTGTTGCGGATCATCACACTGGGAGATCGTTTTTCCGTTCAAGACTTTTACGATCGACTCAAAAAGGGCTTTGTGGAGTTTTTGATTGTATTTTTTGGGGTATTGGTTTCTTTTGGGGTAGAGAGTCAAGGAGAGGACTTTGGGGACAGAGAGTCCAATATCGATAACCTCGTTGGCTTGCGAAATGAAATGATTGATATCCAAAAATACACCCAAAAATACATGGAAGAAAATCAATGGATTCGTAGCCTATACAACAAACTATACGACCAGTGGGAACAGGACAAAGACAGTGTTTTTCTTTTTATTGACGAATCAGATGGCTTGCCCTATTCTCCCCTTTCTTTTTACAACAATTATAATCCCTTCAATCCTCCTCGAGTCGTTTATGAAGCCATAAAACTGGATGGAACTTTTAGATTTTTGGGTTCAGAAGTCGGGCGATTTGTAAACAATACCTACGATGGTACAGATCTAAAATACTTGATGCTCAACACAGATCGGGAGGAAAAAGTATATGTAGATCAGTTTGAAGGACAGGTTGCCAACAAATGGATTTATGATTTACGAGAAATTGATTTATACGACACCGATTTTTGGATTGAAAATCGAAAATACTTTCAAAAAGAGAAATTTTTGAAGTACAATCTTTTCAAACGATTGGGGTTGTGGGAGCAGATATCTGAGCAGTTGATCAATTACGATGTTACCTTGGAACGCAACATCAAGAAATTAGATTCGGTCATTCAAGTCAAAAACGACGAATTTGTTTTTATTTATTGGTGGTTTTAGCCTTTTTCGATTAAGCCAGCGACCAGTTTTCCTGAGATCAATGCAGGAGGAACCCCAGGTCCGGGTACAGTCAATTGCCCAGTAAAATAAAGGTCTTTTACTTTTTTACTTTTTAATTTTGGCCGTAAGAAAGCCGTTTGCAAAAGGGTGTTGGCCATACCATAAGCATTCCCTTTATAAGAGTTGTAAACAGAAATAAAATCATTTACACAAAAAGATTCTCTAAAAAGAATATCGTTTCTTAAACGTTGATCGGTGAGTTTTTCCAAACGTTCCAAAACAATATCAAAATAACGATTCCTGAGGGAATCCGTATCCTCCAATCCAGGGGCAATAGGAATCAAAATAAAACAGGCTTCTTTGCCTTTTGGAGCCATATCGGGATCGGAAATCGAGGGAAAGTTGGCGTAGAAAAGAGGTTCCTTTGGCCATTGGGCCGTATCGTAAATGGTCTCTGCGTGGGCATCAAAATCTACATCAAAAAATAAAGTATGATGGGACACATTTTTAACCTTTTTATTCAAGCCCACATAAAAGAGCAGGGAAGAGGGGGCAAATGTTTTCTTGTCCCAGTAAGCCTCACTATAGGCCCTGTATTTTTCTGGCATCAAAGTTTCTGTATGATGGTAGTCGGCACCACTCAAAACAACATCCGACAAAATCCTTTTCCCACCAATTGTTATGCCTATCGCTTTTTTGTTTTCAACCAATATTTCATCTACTGGACTGTCCACATGGATCGTTACGCCCAGACTTTCAGCGAGTTTAACCATCCCTTTAACGATACTGTACATTCCGTCTTTGGGATGCCAAGTTCCCAACCCAAAATCAGCAAAATTCATAAAGTTGTAAAAAGCAGGCGTATCGGCGGGTTTAGCCCCGAGAAACAAGACTGGAAATTGAAGAATTTGGGCCAGTTTAGGATTCTTAAACTCTTTGGTGACCTCTTTTTTTACATTAGAAAAAAAATAACCTAATTTTTTGAGGGTATCGGGGGTAACCAGTTCCAAAGGAGAAATCCCAGGACGATATACCAATTCATCAATGGCAATTTTATAATTGTCGGCTGCTTTGTCGATGAATTTTTTGAGTTTGCCAGCACTTCCTTTCTCAACCGCTTCGAAAGCAGTATAGATTTTTTCCAAAGAATCGCCGATCAATAGGGAATCGTTCTCCCCAAAATAAACTTGGTAACCCGGGTCCAAACGCTCCAGCTGGTAATAGTCACTTACCGACTTGCCAAAATCCCCAAAAAACTTTTCAAAAACGTCTGGCATCCAGTACCATGAAGGGCCAATATCAAAAACAAACCCCTCTTTTTTGAGCTGTCGAGCTCGACCTCCCGGAGTACTGTTTTTTTCAAACACTTGAACTTCATGTCCCGACTGCGCCAAATAGCATGCTGCAGACAAAGAGGAAAAACCGGAACCTATGATGCTGATGTTTTTTTTCATATGGCTACAAAGCTATTAATAAACGGAAAGCTTTACGGAAAAATGTAACGATAAATATCCCGTCTTTACAACCTATTGTAATCAATTTTCACAGCAACACAGAAAGGATCACCTTTTTCTTCTGGTTTCTTCGTTGATTTCCTGAACAAAAGAAGCCGAAATGATTCCCGTAGGGATGGCAACAATTCCGATTCCAATTAAAGAAATGATAGAAGCAAAAATTTTACCCCCTGCTGTTACCGGATAAACATCTCCATATCCCACTGTAGCGAGCGATACGGTTGCCCACCAGATGGATTCCGTAATACTGGAAAACTTTTCAGGCTGAGTTTCATGCTCCAAATAATAGATGGCAGAAGCCGAAAATAAAATGGTTAGGGTAGAGAGAAAAAGAGTGAATTTCAATTCATTTCTTACCCCGTTCAAGGCTTTTATAAATAATTTTAGTGAATTGCTATCACGTCCCAATTTAAAAATACGGGTCAAGCGGAAGAGTCTCAGAATTCTGAGGAACCTTCCGTCTATTGTTACAAACTGACTTAAGAAAAACGGCAAGATCGATATCAGATCAATCAATCCATAAGTACTCAACACGTATTTAAAGACGCCTTTGATTTTCTTGTCCAAATAGGCCAATCGAATGCGGTAGAGGTATTCCAAGGAAAAAATATAGATCGAAACCGCCTCAAAGAGGTAAAAAAAGTCACCATAAAGCTCGCGGAGGGAAACGTGAGATTCCAAAATCATTGCCAGTACATTGGCAATGATCAATAAATAAATGAATTTATCGAAAAGAACCTTGGACTTTGAGGACATTATTTTTTGGAAAGATCAATAAAAATACCAATCAAAACGGCAAGGGTAGTGGCAATTACCACAAAAGCTACAAAAGAAGGAGTCATATCTATAAATATAATAACCAAATATAATCAATTTGAAGTCCAATTAAAACTCCCAAATTCCAATTTTACTTTTTTTTGTTTAACTTTTTTTGTTTGAGTTTTTTTACTTATCTTTAAACAGTTTAAATCAAATTTGTTTTATTAGCGCCTCTGCAACTACGATCTCCTAAAGTCAAATTCTAAAATCCTAGCAGAGGCGTTTTTTTAACCCCTATTTTCATTAGCATTTCGCAGTTTTTTTCTAATTTTGTATAGAGGTATTATGAGGATTAAATGGAAGGATTGACGACGATTACCTTTTTCAAATTTCGAAAAAATAAGGCTTGGGCTTTCGCCCAAATGGGACTTGTTCCTTCAAAACTTCAACAAAATGAAGGATTGAGGTTTTTCAAGCTTATGGGAACGGGTGGCGGAAATGGTTTCAGCCTCTGGCCCGATTTTTCAACCTATGCTTTTTTAGGGGTTTGGGATAATGAAAAATCGGCCGATGACTTTTTGAAAGACAACCTTATTTTCAAATCCTATTTTATAAAATCTGCTTTCTACAGAACCCTCAAAATGAGGTCTGTTAAAAGTCATGGATTGTGGAGTGGACAAAATCCATTCCCCGAACATGAATTTAAAAAGGGAGTTTCCGAACTTCCTGTTGCAGTCATTACCCGAGCTACCCTTCGCCCTTCTCGACTCCTCAATTTTTGGAAATCTGTACCCACTGCCAGTGCCGCTATAGAAAAGGCTCAAGGGGTCCAATTTTTTAAAGGAATTGGAGAGTGGCCTTTTGTTCAGCAAGCCACTCTAAGTCTTTGGGATAGTTTTGAGGCAGTCAAACAATTTGCCTATCGCGATCAAAAGCATGCAGACATCATCAAAAAAACAAGAAGTCAAAACTGGTACAGCGAAGACTTGTTTGCACGCTTTCAAGTCCTGTCGGATACGGGATTTATTAAAATCCCTCCCAAAAAATGAAAAAAGCGGTTGTGATTGGTGCGGGAATTGGAGGCATAGCAGCCGCTTTGCGTTTGTCCAAAAAAGGTTATAGTGTATCGGTTTTTGAGGCCAACACGTATCCTGGGGGTAAACTCAGCGCATTTCGTTTGGGAGACTACAGATTTGATGCGGGGCCCTCCCTTTTTACCATGCCACACTATGTGGAGGAATTGTTTACACTCCATGGCGAAGAACCTGCCCAATTTTTTAACTTCAAAAAGAAAAAAATTGCTTGTCAGTACTTTTGGGAGGATCAAACCCAAGTTACGGCCTATGCCGATCAAAAAAAATTTCTCCAAGAGGTCGAAAACAAACTGGGGGTCAAAACGATTGTACTCAAAAAATATCTAAACCGCGCTAAGAAAAAATTTGAATTGACGGCTCCCTTGTTTTTGGAACAATCGCTGCACAAACTGAAAGGCTTTTTAAACACCAAAACCCTAAAGGCACTCCTCAACCTGAATCTTTACGAAATCAATCAAAACTTACATTCCGTTAATGCCCGTCAATTAAAAGAACCTCATTTGGTGCAGTTGTATGACCGCTATGCCACCTACAATGGTTCTTCTCCCTACCAAACCCCTGGAATAATGACACTGGTTCAGCACTTGGAACAGGAATACGGAACTTTTGTGCCCCACGGAGGAATGGAGCAAATCACACGGTCTTTGTTTGAATTGGCTAAAAGTAAAGGCGTTATTTTTCATCTCGGTGAAAAAGTCGATCAAATACTCTTAGCCCAAGGGAAAGCCATGGGTGTAAAAACCCATAAGCAAAGTCTAAAAGCCGATATTGTTCTCTCCAACATGGATGTTTTTCCTACCTATCACAAGCTGCTCAAAGGGGTTCAAGCTCCCGAAAGGATTTTAAGCCAGGAACGCTCCAGTTCTGCCGTGATATTTTATTGGGGCATTCGCCAAAATTTCGATCAACTTGATTTACATAACATATTTTTTTCTCAAGATTATAAAGCCGAATTTGACGCCATTTTCCGTAAAAAAATTCCCAGCGACGACTTTACGGTTTATGTGAATATTACCTCTAAAGATGTTCCTTCAGACGCTCCTAAGGGCGCAGAGAACTGGTTTGTCATGATCAATACCCCAGCAGACTATGGCCAGGATTGGGACAAAATCAAAAATGAATTGAGAGAAAAAACAATCGCCAAACTGAACCGTATCTTGAAAGTGGATTTGAATTCTTTGATTGAGGAGGAAGAAATTTTGACCCCTCCACTGATTCAACAAAAAACATCCTCTCATTTGGGGGCCCTCTACGGAAGCTCCAGTAACGATAAAATGGCTGCTTTTTTGAGACATCCCAATTTCAGCTCTAAAATCAAAAATTTATATTTTTGTGGGGGGAGCGTTCACCCTGGGGGGGGCATACCATTATGTTTGCTTTCTGCCAAAATTGCAATCGATTTAATACCTGACGCTACCGATGGTGACCACTAAATATACTCGTGAAAACATATCCATCGCCATCATATGGTTGTTTCACCTCAGTGGAATTATAGGGATTCTTTACGGCAATTCGGAATGGTTTATTTCGGCTACTCCCCTCAATTTATCCCTCAATTTTGCACTCTTATTAATCAATTGTAAGGGGCATAAATGGTTTTTTCCCATGGTTGTTTTAGGGTTTTTAACCGGAATGATCACCGAAATATTGGGGGTACAGTGGGGATGGATTTTTGGGGATTACCAATACGGAGAAGCCTTAGGGTACAAAATTTTTGGAGTTCCGTTGCTCATTGGGATCAACTGGTCTCTCTTAACCATCATTACAGCCGCTATTGCCCAGCAATTCTATCAAAATATTTTTATGAGAATCATCATCGGCGTTGGATTGATGATTTTCCTAGATTTATTGATCGAACCCATCGCCCCAGAATTAGATTTTTGGGTCTTTGACGGTGGAGAGGCACCCCTGCAAAACTATATCGGGTGGGCAGCTGTAGCCTTGTTTTTACAAGCGGTCTTTCATTATTTTAAAATATCGATTGTGGGGTGGTTTCCGCATCAACTCTATTTGTTGCAAATTATTTTTTTCACCCTATTGTTGATCAAGAAAACCACCATTGGCTTATAAAGTTTAACTTTGAATTATGTTGCGTTTCGTTTTCATTACTCTCCTACTGATTGGTCTTTTTTCATGCAAAGAAAAAAAATCCAATACCCAGCTTGTGGAGACAGAAACAGAATCATTGTCTGTAGACACCCCTGAGAATTCCACTCAATTGGTAAGGTTAACGCCAGAATTGATTGAGAAGAACCGGCTTGAGGAGTGGACTCATTTTCTAAAATTCAAAGACGCGATGGAGGACATGTCGAAGCTTAATCCAGCGGGAATTATAATCTTTTTATCTGAACTCAATCAAATCACTACCGATTTGATCAAAGCTCCTTTTCCCGAAAACTATGATAAACTTCCGATTTATGGAAGAATTAAAGTAGTACATACTCTGGTCATCAAATGTCATTTTTATGCCGTTAATCAGCAAAATGAAAAACTCAATCGGGCCTTGGAGGAGTTGTATTTTGAATACAATGTTCTATTAAAAAGAATGATCAGTATGGCGGAAGAAAACAAGATTCCACTGGACAGTCTCGGAATGGATGAACCGACTACTTTTCAGGGTTCTAAAATGAGACCGACACTTTCTAAAAAATAAACATTTTCCACCATAGATTCAGAGATTTTATCCTGCTGAAATAGTAATTCGGATACGTCGGGCCTTAGCTCAAGAGCTTCTTGGTACAATTTCAAAAGTTTCCGATCGTAATCAATACACTTCTGCAAGTGGGTGTGGTTGGATTTTTTGAAGGTAGAAATTACCATTTGTTCGTAGTTGAGTCGATGGATGTTGAGGCTATCCAATTCTATATTGAGTGACCTGAGTAGCTTGGTGATGTCTTGAAAGAATCGATTTCTAAAAGTAGATTGTAAATTCAGAAAGCGTTTGTCCTTGGGATCATTTGATTGGTCAGAGGCCTTGAGATATTCCAACTTAGCATTGTTCAGTTGGAGTAGCATCTTTTTTAATAGACCGATATATAATGCTGTTTCAGACAAAATTCACATTTTAAGTAAACTTAAATAGAATAACAGCGTTAGATTCTTGAGGCCTCAAAATAATATTAACAAGTTTTTCACCATAAATTGATAGTTCAATTCATTCACTATTTTTTCAGCGCTAATGATCCCTCTTTTGGCCCCTGTTTTTTCAAATGTTGGAGGACTGAGCTGTGCTATTTTTGCCATCTGTTCATAATATTCTTTTCGTGAGGGATGAAAAGGAGATACGGCATTATAAACTTGATTTCCTTTGCCGTTTTCCAGTACTTGTAAGATAATGGCTACAGCATCTTTCTGGTGAATAAAGTTGATAGGAGACAAGGGATTGGGTAAATTCTTTTTGCCACTCAAAGTGGTGATCGGATGACGGTCGGGCCCCATCAAACCGCCCAATCGGATGATAGAACTTTCGAATTTTTTGCGTTCCAAAAGTTTTTGTTCCACTTCTATGATTTGTTGGGCCGAAGACGTTGTTCCCAACAATGCACTGGCCTCAGAGATCACCCCTTCCTGAAAGCCATATACACCTGTACTACTGGTAAAAAGCACTTTTTTTATCTCAAATAATTCTATCTTTAAAATGATCTGCTCCATAAGGGAAACATAGTTCCGCTCGGGATTCTTTCTTAAACCAGGAGGAATGGTGATCACCAAAAAATCAATGTCTTTGAAAAATTCGAGTTCACCCTCAATGTCTGTCTCGTTTACTTTTAATAGATGGGTGTTGAATCCTTTTTGAACAAAAGAGTTTCTTTTTTGAGCAGTGGTAGTTGTGATCTTGACCAGATGCCCCTTTTCTAAAGCTTTTTCCGCCAAGGCCGAACCCAGCCATCCACCCCCCAATATCCCAATAACACTCATAATAACTTACTTTTTTAGATAAAGTTCTATGTTGCTCACCGTAAAAATATCAAACTATAAATTAAAAATGCTTATATTATACTAAACAAAACTACAGCCTATGCCTATAAAAAGCTTTCAAGGAGAAAGAGCGACAAGCTCAAAAAAACTAAATCAAAATGTATTGGTGAAGGATATTATGACCCGCAATCTGGTGGTTTTTAAAAAGGATCAAACGATCCACGAGGTGATGCAGAAATTCATCAAACATCGAATTTCTGGAGGTCCTGTAGTGGACGATGCTGGAAATTTAATAGGAGTAATTTCTGAGGCAGATTGTATGAAAGAAATATCAGATAGCCGGTATTTCAACCTTCCCATATTGGACCGAACCGTAGCCAACTTTATGTCCACTGAGGTGGATACTATCGATGCCAATCAGACCATTTTTGAGGCGGCTTCCCAGTTTTTTAAATCGTCAAGAAGGCGGTTTCCGGTTTTGGACAATAATCGATTGGTGGGACAAATCAGCCGAAAAGACATTGTGATAGCGACACTGAATATGAAAAGTCAAACTTGGCGTTAATATATTCTCTGGGCTACTCGATAGGTGTTGGCATGCGCTTCAATGATCAATTTGATGTCTTGGGAATATCCACCGCCCATGCTGCACTGAACCGGGAGTGAAAATTTATGGCAATATTTTAAGACCATTTCATCCCGTTTTTTACAACCCTCCGTACTCATACCCAATCGACCCAGCCGATCTGTAGCCACTACATCTACTCCCGAAAGGTAAAAAACAAAGTCTGGATCTGCTTTTTTAAAAAGCTGAGGCAGCGTTTCATCCAATACATTCAAATAAATCTCATCACCGGTTTTATCTTCCAAAGCAATGTCCCAGTCGCTTCTTTCTTTTTTGAAGGGATAATTTTTTTGGCCGTGCATTGAAAAGGTAAATACGCGATCTTCTTGTCGAAAAATTTCGGCAGTACCGTTGCCTTGGTGAACGTCCAAGTCAATGATCAAAATTTTTTTGGCATATTTTTGGTCCAATAAAAATTGGGCTGCAATGGCTTGGTCATTCAGCATGCAAAAGGCTTCGCCATGAGTGGTAAAAGCGTGGTGCGTTCCCCCAGCAATATTGAATGCAATACCTCCATGGATTGCTTTTAGTGCTCCTTCTACCGTGCCTCCTGCAATGGTAAACTCCCGTTCTACCAATTGTTGCGAAATGGGAAATCCAATTTTTCTCATCTCGGAGCGGTCGAGGTCTAAGCGTTTTAAACGGTCAACATACTCAGGAAGATGAATCGCTTTGACGGCCCATTCGGGAAGCGCTTGGGGGGAAAAAAAATCTGAGGGTTCACAGGTGCCCTCATGTAAAAGTTGTTTGGGAAGTAGATCGTATTTTTCCATAGGAAACCTATGGTTTTCGGGAAGAGGCAATACATAAATGGGATCAAATGCAACTGGGATCACGGCTGTAATTTACCGAATCGTCAAACCACTGGGAGTCTTGTCGTCTTCGGGGGAAATAAATATCAGACGACCCTCGTGGTCTTCTGCCATCAAAAGCATGCCTTGACTTTCAACCCCACGAATGTCTCGAGGAGGCAAATTGGTCAAAACACTTACTTTTTTACCCACTACTTCCTCGGGGCTGTAACTTTCTGCAATGCCAGAGACGATAGTTCTTTGCTCATGGCCCAAATCAACTTTCAAGATCAGTAGTTTTTTCGTTTTGGCCATTTTTTCGGCTTCTAGAATGGTTCCCGTCTTGAGGTCCATTTGTGTAAAATCTTCGAATGTGATCATCTTTTTGTGGGCCTGCTCCATTGGTTTTTTTTTGTTTTCGTGAGATTGGTTGGTCTTTAATTTTTCCAACTGTTTCAAAATTGCCTCCTCTTCAATTTTTTCAAAGAGCAATTGAGGTTGGTTCAGAGGATGTCCAGCGGTTAAAAGCGGAACATTGCGGCTTACATCTTCCCATGTGGCCTCCAATTGGAGCATGTCTTTCAGCTTTTTGGCGGTAAAAGGCAATAAAGGTTCGCATAGAATGGACAGTCCTGCCGCAATTTGCAGAGCAGTATTCATGACGGTTTCGACTCTCTTGGGGTCTGTTTTGATCCATTTCCAAGGTTCTTGATCGGCCAAATATTTATTCCCCAATCGGGCCAAATTCATCACTTCCTGACTGTAGGCCCTAAACCGATAATGTTCTATTTCCATTTCCATTATCGAGGGAAATTGCTGGAGGCTTTTCAAAGCGGCCAAATCTTCTTCATTCCATTCGCCTGACGGGGGAACCTTGCCTTCATAATACTTGTGGGAGAGGACCATAACACGATTGATGAAATTGCCAAAAATGGCGACCAATTCGCTATTGTTTCGCATTTGGAATTCCTTCCATGTAAAATCATTGTCTTTGGTTTCGGGGGCATTGGCTGTGAGTGCATAACGCAAAACATCCTGTTTGTCTGGAAAATCCTCCAAATATTCATGCAACCAAACGGCCCAATTTTTAGAAGTCGAAATTTTATTTCCTTCTAAGTTGAGGAATTCATTGGCGGGAACATTTTCGGGCAAAATGAAGTCTCCTGTAGATTTGAGAATGATGGGAAAAATAATACAATGAAAAACGATATTATCTTTTCCGATAAAGTGGACCAATTGGGTATCTTGAGATTTCCAGTAGGGTTCCCAATCTATCTTATTTTTTTGAGCCCATTCCTTGGTGGAGGAGATATAGCCTATGGGAGCATCAAACCAAACATAAAGTACTTTTCCCTCCCCCTCTTCAACGGGAACAGGAATCCCCCAATCCAAATCTCGAGTCACAGCGCGAGGCTGCAAACCATTGTCGATCCATGATTTAACTTGTCCATAAACATTGGGTTTCCAATGTTTTTTATGTCCCTCCAATATCCATTTCTTGATGAATTCTTCGTGTTGATCGAGGGGTAAAAACCAATGCTTGGTTTTTTTAAATACGGGAACGCTCCCCGACAGGGTGGATTTGGGGTCTATCAAATCTGTAGCACTCAAAGAACTGCCGCAGGACTCACACTGATCCCCGTAGGCTTCTGCGTTCTGGCAAATAGGGCAAGTTCCTGTAACAAATCGGTCGGCCAAAAATTCTTTGGCCTCTGGATCAAACAACTGTTCGGTTTCTTTGACCAAAAATTCGCCCTTTTCTTCCAATTGTTTAAATATATCGCTTGCTGTTTTGTGATGAATCGCTCTCGAAGTTCTTGAGTAATTGTCAAACGAAATACCAAAAGTTTCGAAAGCTTCCCTGATGATTTGATCGTAACGATCAATCACTTCTTGCGGAGTCTTTCCTTCTTTTTTAGCTTTTATGGCAATGGCCACCCCATGTTCGTCACTCCCACAGATAAAGACAACATCTCTTTTTCGCAATCTGAGATAGCGGGAGTATAGGTCTGCCGGAACATAAACACCGGCCAGATGGCCAATGTGAATAGGTCCGTTGGTATAGGGTAAGGCAGCAGTAACAGTATATCTTTTTGGCTGCGTGGACATGCTCTTTTTTGGCAAAAATAAGGATTTTATTGCCCAGCGTAGAATTTAATTTTAACTTATAAAAAGTCTCTGATCTAATGAGTAAAGCCCATGACTTAGGAAAAAAGGCAGAAAATCTTGCGGCCTCCTACCTCCAAAGATCGGGCTATACCCTGTTGGCAAAGAATTTTCGTTACCTCAAGGCAGAAGTGGATTTGATCGTTCAAAAGGGGGAGACCTTGGTGGCCGTTGAGGTCAAAGCCCGATCCTTAGGTTTTTTTGTGGCCCCTCATGAGGCTGTTTCTTACAAAAAAATACAACTTTTGGTCGATGCTATAGATTATTTTGTTCAGTCACGAGGCTTGGAGGTCGAAGTGCGTTTTGACCTCATCACTTATATTTTCAACAACAAGACTTGGGAAATGCAACATACGGAAGGCGCTTTCTATCCTTTCGGCTGAATTGTTTCAAAACAAACATTATGTTTAATATTATTAACTTTGCTGAGAAATAAAACATTTTAATTTTGAAGACCATTGCTTCACAGGTATCCGAATACGTCAAATCCAAACCCTATCTCTCTACAGCCCTTTCTCAAGGCATCATCAATTTGACATCTTTGGCACGACAGATCCAGCCTGATATCGAAAAGGCCTTGCGTAAGCCCGCCCGAAGTGGGGCCATAGTCATGGCATTAAAACGCATATCCGACAATGAGGAGTTTCTTTCTACACACAAAATTGTGAGTGTTCTGAGAAATCTCGGAGACATCACCGTGCGCTCTTCATTGACCGACTATTGTTTTAAACTGACTGAAACGCTGCTTTTGTCTCAGGCCCAATTTCTTACCGCCATCAAAGACAAGAAAGATATTTTTTACACTTCTTCCAGAGGCGTAGGAGAATCCAATATAGTCGTCAGCAGTAACCTTGCCCCCTTAATAGAAGAGCTATTTCAGAAGGAAATCTGTATTGATAAAATTGATGATCTTTCTGCCATTACGGTCAAACTTCCTATCGACAATGTAAAAACCCCAGGAATTTACTACTTCATTTTTCAAAGACTTTCTTGGGAAGGGGTAAACATCAATGAGGTCATTTCTACCTCCAATGAGTTTACCATCTTGATGAATGAAGATTCGGTCAATGTAGCCTTTGAAGTAATCAAAAACCTCAAATCGCTTTAATCGGTGGTTAAGGTGATGAGTTGCTCCAATAGCTTTTCTACAGAATGCACTTGATCCAATACCAGTATAAGACGCAATCCGTTTCGGGTCTGCTTTTCCTTTAAACGATATTTTTCTGGCTGTTTTTGTACCGAAAGGAGGATCTGGTTGAAAATAGGACTTTGATAAAAATCACTCTCTTGGTCGGCCAAAAAGTAGCCAATACATTTTTTGTTTTTAATAATAAGCCTTTCTATTCCCATTTTGGAAGCAATCCACTTGAGGCGCAAGCTGCTTAAAAGTTCAATACCTTGAGGGGGTAATTTACCGAAACGGTCTTCTGTGTTTTTCTTGAACTGCATCAATGCTTCCTCATCCTTAATGGCACTCAATTCATGGTAAAGCGCCAATCTTTCATTCACTATATTTATATAAGTGTCTGGAAATAAAATTTCGAAATCGCTATCGATTTGCACTTCTTTGATGTACTTTTTGTCATGAGGCTTTTCTTGGTCATCAAACAAAGTTTTGAATTCATTTTCTTTCAATTCCTCTATGGCTTCTTCCAGAATTTTCTGATAGGTTTCGAAACCAATTTCGTTGATGAACCCACTCTGTTCTCCCCCCAAAAGATCTCCTGCCCCTCTGATCTCTAAATCTTTCATGGCAATTTGTATTCCTGCACCCAATTCTGTGAATTGCGAAATGGCTTGGATTCTTTTTTGAGCATCGGAGGCTACAGAACTCAAGGGTGGAGTAATGAAATAGCAAAAGGCTTTTTTGTTGCTTCGCCCCACTCGCCCTCTCATTTGGTGTAAATCACTGAGTCCAAAACTTTGAGCGTTGTTGATGAAAATCGTGTTGGCGTTGGGGACATCCAACCCATTTTCGATGATGGTAGTAGCGATCAATATATCGGATTTTCCCTCCATAAAGTTGAGGAGGGTTTTTTCCAATTGATTGCCTTCCATTTGACCATGTCCCACGGCGATGCGGGCATCGGGGATCAGTCGTTGTAGCATTCCTGCAACTTCCCGAATATTTTCTACCCGATTGTGGATGAAGAATACTTGTCCTCCTCTTTGCAATTCATAGCGAATGGCATCTCTGATATGGGACTTGTTGAAACGAACCACTTCACTTTCTATGGGATAGCGATTGGCAGGTGGAGTAGCAATTACAGATAGATCTCTGGCAGCCATCAAGCTGAACTGTAATGTTCTGGGGATGGGAGTAGCCGTGAGGGTCAATACGTCAACATTCGTTTTTAAGTCTCTTAATTTTTCTTTGACGGCTACGCCAAATTTTTGCTCTTCATCAACAATCAACAAACCTAAATCCTTAAACTTTACCGATTGATTAACCAGTTGGTGGGTGCCGATCAGTATGTCGATTTTTCCTTGTCGAAGGTCCTCCAATATTTTTTTGCGGTCTTTTGTTGACCGAAACCGATTGAGGTAATCTACCTTGACAGGAAGCCCTTCGAGTCTTTTTGAGAACGTTTTGAAATGCTGAAAAGCGAGTAGGGTAGTGGGCACCAAAACGGCCACCTGTTTGCTATCGTCCACAGCTTTGAAAGCGGCGCGTATGGCGACTTCCGTTTTTCCAAAACCGACATCACCGCATACCAGTCGGTCCATAGGGCGTTCATGCTCCATATCGGCCTTGACGGCATCGGTAGCTTTGCTTTGATCGGGGGTGTCCTCAAACATGAAAGACGCTTCCAATTCGGATTGGAGATAGCTGTCGGGCGGAAAGGCGTGACCAATTTTTTCCTTTCTTTTGGCGTAGAGTTTGATGAGGTCGAATGCAATGGCTTTGACGCGGGATTTGGTTTTTTGCTTAAGGGCTTTCCAAGTTTTGGAACCCAGTTTGTTCAGTTTGGGGGCATGACCCTCTTTACCATTGAACTTCGCAATTTTATGCAGTGAGTGAATGCTCAAATACAGAATGTCTCCTTCGCCATAACTCAATTTTATAGCCTCTTGTTGGACCCCGTCTACATCGATTTTTTGCAGTCCTCCAAACTTTCCTATTCCATGGTCGATGTGGGTTACAAAGTCTCCTATTTTTAGATGGGTCAGTTCCTTTAGGGTCAGTACGTCTTTTTGGGCTGCAGCTGAGCGCAATTGGTATTTGTGGTAACGTTCAAAAATTTGGTGGTCGGTAAAACAGGCCACTTGAGCTTCAACATCTTCAAACCCTTCAAATAATGGACATACTTTGGTTTTGTAATGGACGGTAGTTCCCATTTCCTCCAAGATTTCGTTGAAACGATTTCGTTGTGCCTCACTAGAACAGAAAATAAAATTTTCAAAACCACTGCTGTAATTGTCGTTGAGGATTTGAACCAGCCGATCGAATTGTTTGTTGATGGGAGGCTGAGGACTTTGTTTGAGGCTGATGCGTTCTTTGGGCTTGAGCTGATCGGACTGATTGACCAGTACCGTACTCTTGTTGGACAGGCATTCCTTTAATTCCTTTGGACTCAAAAACAATATATCGGGGGGGTACTGAACGCTAGTGTTGAAGGACTCGAATTGTTTGGCGGCCTTGATTCCCAATTTTTCGATCTGATCCAAACAAAGATCCAGTTGGTGAAAGATCACACTACTTTGTTGGGGTAATGAGTCGATCAAAGACTTCCGTTTTTCGGTAAAAGACAGTTTGGAAGTATTGGGCAATAAATCGATTTGATCCAGTGGACTGATGGAAAGTTGTGTATTCACATCAAAACTTCTTAGACTTTCAATTTCTTGATCAAAAAACTCGATTCGATAAGGATGTTGGTGAGCAAAAGAGAATACATCAATGATTCCTCCTCTTACAGAAAACTCTCCGGGCTGGGTAACAAAATTGACGCGTTCAAAACCAAATTCGAATAAGGTTTCGTTCACAAAATCCAAACCGACTTCTTCACCAGCTTGAACGGTCAGTGTTTTTTGTTTTAGCGTGTGTTGGGAGATTACTTTTTCAAAAAGTGCTTGTGGGTAGGTAACGATGATTTTTTTCTTCTTGGAGTTACTGAGTTTTTGGAGCACCTCAGAACGCATGAGTACATTGGCATTATCAGTGGCTTCCGGGTTATAGGCTTCGCGATAACTCGCAGGGAAGTAGAAAACATCTTTTTTGGAGAGCAGTTGTTCAAGGTCATTCAAGTGATAGGCTGCCTGTTCGGCATTATCCAAAACGATCAAGAAGCTTCGATCTAAATTTTTGAAAGCGGTGGCCAGTTTAAAGTTTAAACCAGAGCCAACGATCCCTTTGATTTGGCAACAGCTGTCCTGCAAAAGCGCCTTTTCAAGTGCCTTTTGACTGGGAGTTTGGGAAAATCTATCAAACAACTGTTCGATAACTCAATTTTTTTGGCAAATATAGTTTTCCATTCTCATTATAAGGTCTTTTAAATCCAAGATTTCCCTCTTTTTTGGTTGATAACTCCTGATAAATCGATCTCATTTTAGCCTGACAAAGGATTAATTTAGTGAAGCAAATTACTGTCAATGTTTTTGATTTTCGATACCGAAACCACGGGCTTACCGCGAAACTGGAATGCTCCTTTAACGGATGCTGACAACTGGCCGCGTTGTGTTCAAATCGCTTGGCAATTGCACGGAAAAGATGGCAATTGTATTTCTCACGAGAATTATTTGATTCGCCCCGATGGTTTTTCGATTCCTTATGATGCTGAAAAAATCCACGGGATATCGACTGTCTTGGCGGAAGCCGATGGATTTCCCTTGGCCGAAGTTTTGGAAAAATTTGAGGAGGCACTTCGTCAATGCGAATTCATTGGGGGTCACAATGTGAAATTTGACCTCAATATTTTGGGGGCAGAGTTTTTACGTTTGAACGCGCAAAATCCCTTGAAGGATTTTCCCATCATTGATACCTGTACAGAGGAAACGGCATCAATATGTCAGTTGACCGGAGGTAGAGGGGGAAAATTTAAATTACCCACCTTGGCAGAGTTGTACAAACATCTTTTTGATACTGATTTTGAAGAAGCTCACAATGCTACTGCCGATGTTGAGGCCACAACCCGATGTTTCTTTGAGCTGTTGAGAACAGGGAGAATTCGCCCCGACGCATTGAAAAATCGGGAGGATATCCTACACAATCTGAAGGAGGTTTTGAAGGCACCTGTGAGAGGCATTGGCCTTAAACACTTCAATCTAAGAGCTGCATCTGCCCAATTGGTATCGAATAATGAGCTGGAGGAACCCCACAAAAAGCTTACCAATACCGAGGAGGAGGTCATGCATAAAACCCCCTTTGTCCATTTGCACACCCACTCCCAATATTCTGTTTTACAGTCAACCTCCAGAATTATTGATTTGATAAAAACTGCCTCGGTCGATGGAATGCCTGCAGTTGCCTTGACGGATCATGCCAATTTGATGGGGGCTTTTCACTTTATAAAAGCCATAAAAAATCACAATGCTAATTTGGAGCCTGGGCAAACCTTCCTCAAACCCATATTGGGTTGTGAGTTTTTTGTTTGTGAAGACCATCAAGACCGTTCCCGAAGGGACAATGGTTACCAAATTGTTTTTATTGCAAAGAATAAAAAGGGGTATGAGAACCTTTCCAAAATGAGTTCGATTGCCTACACTGAGGGTTTTTATTATGTCCCGAGGATTGATAAAAAAATCGTTGAAACGTACAAATCTGATTTGATGGTTTTGACGGGTAACCTTTATGGGGAAGTACCTTCCAAAATACTCAACTTAGGAGATAAACAGGCTGAGGAAGCCCTCCAATGGTGGCATCAACATTTTGGGAACGACCTTTACATCGAATTGATGCGTCATCAACAGGAAGACGAAAAACGAGCCAATAAGGTTTTGATTCAATTGGCAAAGAAATATAAGATTAAACTTTTGGCCACCAACAATACTTACTACACCACCAAAGCCGAGGCCAATGCACACGATATCCTGCTCTGCGTTAAGGAGGGAGAAAAACAAGCCACTCCCATAGGCAGAGGAAGAGGATTTCGTTATGGTTTCCCCAATCAGGAGTATTACTATAAATCCCAGGCAGAGATGAAGGCCCTTTTTGCAGATTTGCCCGAGGCGATCATGAATATAGAAGAGGTAGTCGATAAAGTAGAGCCTTTCGATTTGGCTCGAGAAGTATTATTACCCAAATTTGATATTCCAAAAGATTTTTCCGCCAGTACCACAGAAGATTTTAAGCTCAAAGAAAATGAGTACCTCCGACATTTGACTATGGAAGGGGCCAAAAAAAGGTATGAAACACTGAATGAGGAGATCCAAGAGCGATTGGATTTTGAACTGCAGGTGATTGCCAATACTGGTTATCCAGGGTATTTTTTGATTGTTCAAGATTTAATTGCAGCAGCCAGAAAAATGGGAGTTTCCGTTGGACCCGGAAGGGGTTCGGCGGCGGGGTCGGTAGTGGCCTATTGTTTAGGGATTACCAATTTGGATCCCATCCAATACGACTTACTTTTCGAGCGTTTTCTCAATCCCGATCGGGTGAGTATGCCCGATATCGATATTGACTTTGACGATGAGGGAAGGGGTAAAGTCATGGAGTATGTCATTGAAAAATACGGTGCGAATCAGGTGGCTCAAATCATCACTTATGGGCGAATGGCGGCCAAGTCTTCCATAAGAGATACTGCTAGGGTGTTGGACCTTTCTTTGGGGGATGCCGATCGAATGGCCAAATTGGTGCCCAATATAAAACTGGCCAAAATTTTTTCTTCAGAGGATAAAGAGTTGAAAGAAAGTTTAAGGTCGGATGAGTACATACAAGTCAAGGAATTAAAGGAAATTTTTGATGGAGATGACTTGGCTGGTCAAACCTTACAGCAGGCCAAAGTCTTGGAAGGTTCATTGCGGAACACCGGTACTCACGCCTGTGGGGTGATCATTACCCCCGACGATATTACCAAGTTTGTCCCCATTGCTACAGCCAAAGATTCTGATTTGTTTGTCACCCAGTTTGACAATTCGGTGGTGGAAGAAGCAGGACTGCTGAAGATGGATTTTTTGGGATTGAAAACCTTGACTTTGATCAAGGATACCGTCAAACTGGTCCAATACCGTCATGGAATTGATTTGGTGCCAGACGAATTTCCTCTCGACGATGGTCAAACCTATGAATTGTTTCAAAGGGGTGAAACCGTAGGAATTTTTCAGTACGAATCGCTGGGAATGCAAAAGTATTTGAAAGATTTGAAACCCAATGTTTTTGCCGACTTGATTGCCATGAATGCGCTCTACCGTCCTGGACCACTGGAATATATTCCCAGTTTTGTAGCAAGAAAACATGGGGAGGAGGAGATCAGTTATGATTTGCCTGAGATGGGAGAATACCTTCAGGAGACCTATGGAATTACCGTCTATCAGGAGCAAGTGATGCTGTTGTCCCAAAAACTCGCAGGTTTCTCCAAAGGTGATGCCGACTTATTGCGTAAGGCCATGGGAAAAAAGATTTTTGCACTGCTGCAAAAACTTAAACCTAAGTTTATCGAAGGAGGGGAGGCCAACCACCACCCCAAAGAAGTTTTGAATAAAATATGGAAGGATTGGGAAGCTTTTGCTTCCTATGCCTTCAACAAATCTCACTCAACTTGTTATGCTTGGATTGGTTACCAAACGGCCTATTTGAAAGCCCATTATCCAGCCGAATATATGGCAGCAGTTCTTTCCAATAATATGAATGACATCAAACAGGTTACTTTTTTTATGGAGGAATGTAGAAGAATGGGCGTAAAAGTTTTGGGACCCGATGTTAATGAATCCTTCTACAAGTTTACGGTAAACGAGGACCATGCCATTCGTTTTGGAATGGGTGCAATTAAGGGGGTAGGAAAAGCAGCTGTTGAAACCATAATCGAACACAGAAAAGAGGCACGCTATCAGAGTATTTTTGATCTGGTTAAGAAAATCGATTTAAGAGCTGCCAATAAAAAAGCAATAGAGAATTTAGCCTTGGCAGGTGGATTTGACTCTTTTAAAGACACGCATAGGGCACAGTATTTTAATCCAGATGGTGATGGAATTCTCTTTTTAGAGAAGGCGATTCGATTTGGATCCAAATATCAAGAAAGCCAAAACTCAGCTCAAACCAGTCTTTTTGGAGAAAGCGCAGAAGAGGTTTATCAGGAGTTGGTCATCCCTTCCGCACCTGAATGGGATCATTTGGGTAAACTCAAAAAAGAGAGGGAAGTGGTTGGAATCTATCTCTCCGGTCACCCTTTAGACAATTTCAAAAAGGAAATGGAGTTATTCACCAATACCAATTTATCTCAGCTTAAAGATTTGAAACCACTGGTGAATAAAAATGTTAATGTAGCGGGTATTGTGAATGACTTTCAGCATTTGGAATCCAAAAATGGAAAAGGCTGGGGAAAATTCATTTTAGAGGATTTTTCGGATCAGTTTGAGTTTAGAATTTTTGGAGAAGAGTATCTTAAGTTCAGACACTTCATGGGGGTCAATCAGTTCATTCGGATAAAACTCAATATAAGGGAGGGCTGGAAAAATCAAGAAACCGGGAGGATGAGTGATCCAAGAGTCAGTTTTATTCATTTTGAAATGTTGCACGATGCTCTTTCCAACAATTCCAAAAAATTGACTTTACAATTGGACATCCGACAGTTGGAATCCTCTAACATTCAAAAATTAAAGAAAAATCTCAAAGGGTTTAAAGGAGACAAACCTTTGTATTTTGATGTTATAGACTCCGAAAAACAACTAAAATTGACCCTAGCCAGCCGCAAACACAAAGTAGCCATATCCCAAGAATTATTATCGCATTTGGAGGAAAACCATTGGCGTTATAAATTAAACTGATTCTGAATGGGATTCCATTATGCACCGATAAGTAAATTTGATCTCAATGAAGAAGGTTAAATTTTTTAAAATGATTAATTTTACAACTAAATCTTATTGAAAATGGCATTAGAAATTACAGACGCGAACTTTGAAGAAACGGTTCTAAAATCAGACAAACCCGTTATTGTTGACTTTTGGGCCGCTTGGTGTGGGCCTTGTCGAATGGTTGGACCTATAATAGATGAAATCAGCCAAGATTATGAGGGTAAGGCCGTAGTTTGTAAATTAGATGTTGACCTTCATCAAGAGTATGCCGCCAAATACGGTGTTAGAAATATTCCTACTGTTTTACTCTTTGACAAAGGTGAATTGGTCGGCAGGCAAGTTGGCGTTGCTCCCAAAAAAGCCTATGCGGATGCTTTGGATGCGGTATTGTAGTCACCCCATCTTTTCTATTTAGGTACTCAGTTGGGTCTTAGAGATTGCTCTTTTTTCCTCTATTTTTCTATTCTATACTCAGTTTGTTTAAAATCTGAGAGGGTTCTTTATTGAACAATTTTTTAATAGGTTCCTTCCAAGTCATATAAGCCCTTGTTCAATACCTCTGTTGGTTCAATAATAGAAATCAAGCTTCAATAAATCAGAATTTTATTTTAGTTTAGTAAAATAGAATTCGACAAAATATTCCTCATATGATTGACATAAATTACAGCCTTTCTGTTAACGATTTTAAAGAAAAGATGGACCTACTTTGGAATCTTTCTGGGGAAAAAATCAATAGAATAGTATCGGAATATGATGAATCACAAGGGGCTCCTGTTTTTACAGTCGATGGAAAATATGCAACGCGAGGATGGACTGAATGGACCCATGGTTTTCAATTTGGCTCGGCGGTTCTTCAATTCGATGCCACGGGAGATACCCCATTTTTAGACTTAGCGAAAAGACAAATTATAGACAAAATGGCAACCCACGTGAGTCATACAGGTGTTCACGATCACGGTTTTAATAATTTAAGTACCTATGGAAACCTATTGCGATTGATGCATGAGGGTAAGATGGAATACAATGAGTGGGAAGCGCATTTTTATGAGCTGGCCTTAAAAATTTCAGGCGCGGTTCAAGCCGTTAGATGGACTGTTTTGCCCAACGGAGGTTTCATCAATTCTTTCAACGGACCTCATTCTTTATTTGTTGATACGATTCGATCTTGCCGGATTCTGATGGTCAGTCATATGTTAGGGCATACCTATCACGGTGAGGGAGACCAAAAAATATCATTACTTCATCGTGCCGTTCAACATATCGAAGCTACCGCCAAATATTCGGTTTATTACGGTGAGGGCAGAGACCAATATGATCTATGGGGGAGAACAGCCCATGAGAGTATTTTCAATACCAATGACGGACAGTTCAGATGTCCCAATTCCCAACAAGGTTATACAGGTTTTTCAACATGGACCCGAGGTTTGGCCTGGGCTATGCTTGGATTTTCGGAAGAGTTAGAAGCCCTTGAGCTTTTGGAAACGGAACAATTTGCTTCTCTGGGTGGTATCGAAAAGGTCACCCAAATGATGCTAAAAGGCGCTAAAGCTACTTGCGATTTTTATATTGAACAAACGCCCTCTTGTGGAATCACCTACTGGGACACCGGAGCCCCCAATCTTCACAAACTCGGAGATTACCTCAACCGACCCGCTGATCCTTTCAACGATTGGGAGCCTGTGGACAGCTCAGCGGCGGCTATTGGCGCTCAAGGGCTTTTGCGTTTAGGACATTATCTCAAAAAGAAGGGCCAAAAAGCAGAAGGAGAAAAATACTGGCAAGCCGGATTGACCGTTTTCCATTCACTATTACAAGAACCCTATTTAAGTACCAATATGGAACATCATGGATTGCTGTTGCATACCATTTATCACCAACCCAACGGATGGGATCACGTGCATAAAGGCAGTAAGATCGCCAATGGAGAATCTTGTATGTGGGGAGATTATCATTTTAGAGAACTGGCGATTTACGTCCAAAAAATTCGGAATGATGATCCTTACTATCAGTTTACGAACTGTGTAAAAAAATAACCTTCAATGGCTGCATTAACTGATTTTTCTAAGCTCTGTGTTCATACACAAACCACCAAGCCTTGGTCAATAGAAGAGTGCATTACTCATTTTCATGCCGCAGGGATAAAAGGGATTTCCATTTGGAGACATCTTTTGGAGGGAAAAGATTTGAATGCTGTAAAAGCCCTGTTAGAGGTTCATCAAATGGACGCCGTTTCTCTCGTTCGTGGAGGTTTTTTCCCATCTGTAGATAAAAAACAGCGAGATTTATCTTTGGAGGACAATCGGTTAGCGATTGATCAGGCCAATGCTTTGGGAGCTCCTTTGGTAGTTTTGGTGTGTGGAGCCGACCCCAAACAACCTCTTGAAGTATCGCGTCAGCAAATTCAGGAGAGTATAATGGCTTTGATTCCCTATGCCAAAAATGCGGGGGTTCGATTGGCCATTGAGCCCCTTCACCCCATGTATGCAGGTGATAAGTCTGCCATCGTCTCTTTGGGGCAAGCCAATGATTTGTGTGAGGCGATCGATTCTCCATGGGTGGGAATTGCAATTGATGTGTACCACCTCTGGTGGGAAGATGAGTTGAAAAAGGAGATCTTCCGGTGTGGAAAAAATAACAACATAGTCGCTTTTCACGTCTGCGATTGGAGAGTTCCCACCCTTGATTTTTTAACCGACAGGGGGCTGATGGGCGAAGGTTGTATTCCGGTCAGACAAATAAGAGAATGGGTGGAGGAAGCAGGTTTTGAAGGCCCTAATGAAGTAGAAGTTTTTTCCGAGCGCTTGTGGGCTCAAGATCAAAAGCAATATTTGGAAGACATCAAAAAATCATATTTAAATTATACTTGACGTATTCATTGAAACATCCGGCTTTAATCATAAGCCATCTGAGCTTATGATCATAAGGATGCTTATGTAACCTAAAAATAAGAGATATTACTGCATGAAAACACACAAAATAGGAGTCATCATGAATGGGGTGACGGGAAGAATGGGAACCAATCAGCACTTGATTCGTTCTTTGGCTGCTATCATCGCTCAAGGAGGAGTAAAAGTGAGTGATAATGAAATCATTTTACCTCATTTGGTTTTGGTGGGTCGCAATGAAAATAAATTAAAAAAATTAGCCGAAAGAACCCAAGCAGAGCGATGGACTACCAATTTAGAAGAAGTATTGGCCGATGATCAATATCAAATTTATTTTGACGCTCAAACTACCGGAAGAAGGGCCGATGCCATCAAAAAAGCGGTAGCCGCGGGTAAACATGTTTATTGTGAAAAACCTATTGCTACATCGACAGACATTGCCCTCGATTTGTATCGTGAATGTGAAAAGGCAGGAGTGAAACACGGGGTAGTGCAAGATAAACTTTGGTTGCCAGGAATGTTGAAATTGAAAAGATTGATTGAAAATGATTTTTTCGGAGATATTTTGTCTGTCAGAGGCGATTTTGGGTATTGGGTTTTTGAGGGGCATACCGTCCCCGCACAAAGACCGAGTTGGAATTATCGAAAAGAGGATGATGGTGGAATTATAGTAGATATGCTTTGCCACTGGAGGTATGTATTGGATAATATATTTGGATCGGTAAAAGGGGTTTTTTGTATGGGTGCTACTCACATTAAGGAGCGGATTGACGAAAATGGTCAACCGTATTCTTGTACAGCCGACGATGCGGCTTATTCGATTTTTGAATTGGAGGGAGGCATCATTGCCCAGTTTAATTCTTCTTGGACCACAAGGGTCAGAAGAGATGATTTACTTACATTACACGTTGACGGAACAAAAGGTTCAGCGGTTGCCGGTTTGAGAGATTGCTGGACACAACACTATGGAAATACACCCAAGCCCGTTTGGAATCCAGACATCCCCAACCCCATCGACTTTAAGGAAGGTTGGACTAAGGTTCCCGAGCAGGAAGATTTTGACAATGCTTTTAAAGCTCAGTGGGAACTCTATCTTAAACACGTTGTGTTGGATACGCCATTTCCATGGGATCTCATGGAAGGGGCCAAAGGAGTTCAGCTGGCCGAATTGGGGATTGAAAGCTGGGAGAAAAAGACATGGATCACCATACCCGATTTAAAATGAAACCCGTAGCATTTATTACAGGAGGCTCCCGTGGCATTGGGTTGGGGATTGCTCAAGCCCTGATCAAGGAAGGCTATCGCGTTGCCATCAATGGGGTGCGACCTGAAGATCGAGTCGTCGAAACCTTGAATGAACTCAACTCCCATGGAGGGGAAGCGATTTATTGTCAAGGCGACGTTGGCGATGCGAGTGACCGCAGTAATATGATAGAAAAGATAAGGGCAAAATGGGGTCAGCTCAATCTTTTGGTCAATAATGCGGGTGTTGCTCCAAAAGAAAGAAAAGACATACTGGAGGCCGATGAAGAAAGCTTCGATTGGTTGATGGGGATCAATTTAAAAGGACCCTATTTTTTGACTCAAATGACTGCGAATTGGATGATACAACAAAAGGCCAATAAACAGAAAGATTCTTTTTCGATCATCAATATATCTTCTGTATCAGCCAGCGTAGTTTCTGTCAATCGCGGAGAATATTGTATTTCAAAAGCAGGAATGAGTATGTCCACAAAGCTGTGGGCTTCACGACTTGGAGAATTTGATATACCGGTTTACGAAATTCAACCGGGATTGATCCTCACCGATATGACTGCCGGTGTAATTGAAAAATATGATCAATTGATTGCCCAAGGTCTCACCGTACAAAAGCGGTGGGGAAAACCTGAAGATTTGGGAAAAACTGTGGTCGCTTTGGCCACTGGAATGATCCCTTATGCAACCGGACAAGTCATCCATACTGATGGAGGAATGACCATTCAAAACCTTTGATTATGAATTTAAAATATGTTTGGAGAACCATTGTTGTAGCTGTTTTATGGGTTACAGCCATTCAATTTTCGCCTTGGGTGTTAGAACAAAATAAAATCGATCCTTATTTTTTAGGGATGCCTTTTACCCTATGGTTTGGAATTTTAATCAGCTTGATAGTGGTCTTATTGACTGCTCTGGGGGGATCTGTTTTTTCACGACTTAAAGAAGATGAACTAAAAGAAGAATAATATGTTGAACTATCTTCTCATTATCGGAGCAGTTTATATCGGAATTTTGATGTTTTTTTCTTGGCGGACTAAAAAACAGATCAAAACTTCTTCCGACTTCATGCTGGGGGGGACCAAGATTGGTGTTGCCATTGGTTTGATGACTTTTGCTGCAACTCTTTTCAGCACCTTCACTTTGTTGGGAATGCCCGATTTTTCGAGAGTCAATGGCTTGGGTGCATGGATATTCCTCACCTTTTCCGATGCATTGATGGTGTTTTTGATCCTTTGGTTTGGGTTTTATTTGAGAAAAAGGGTAGGCAATTCACCTTATCAGGGAATGTCTGCACTTTTGCAAAAATGTTATGAGAACCGAATGGCAGGTTACCTGTACTTTACTGCGGTTTTCTTGTTTCTTATTCCTTACATCGCCATTCAGATTAGGGGTGTAGCCATTTTTTTGGTTTCTGCCTTTCCAGATTTTATTCCCGTTTGGGGTTGGTCGATTGGAATTGTTTTGATCATGTTGGTCTATTCAGAGTTGGGGGGATTGAAAGCGATTATTTATGCCGATTCTTTACAAGGCACCTTGTTGTTGATCGTTGTTTGGATTGTTGCGTTCAACTGTTTGAACGAGGTGGGGGGTTGGAACGCCCTTTTTGAGGGGGTCGCCAATGTCAACCAAAGTTTACTCTCAACCCCTGGACCTAAAGGACTCCTCAGTCCTCAATTTCTAATCGCTTCCGCGCTTGCCATATTAATGATACCCGTCACCCAACCTCAGTTGTCTACCCGCTTGGTCATTATGAAAAATTACAGCGCCCTAAAAAGAATGGCTACTGCAGTAGGCTTTTTTGCAATGTTGGTGATACTTCCCACCATTATTATTGGAATGTATGGAGCTATTTATTACGCAGATGCCAGTACTGCCGAATTTCTTGGGGGGGTACTTTTAGAGGAGCAACACGAAATGATTGCCGCCTTCATCATCATAGGTTTATTTGCTGCGGCTATGTCCACTTCCGACTCTCAATTGTTCGCTATGGGAAATGAAATTAAGGGCCTTCTGGGTTTAAAGGAAGATGAAAACCTCCGTCCGATCAGGGTGGTAATATTATTGTTTGCCTTGTCGGCATTGATATTTTCCTTGCTTAGCTCGGATGAGCTGGTGCTTTTGGCTCGACTGAGTTTTTCCGGTACTGCACTGATGGGACCGATGATTTTGCTCGGAGTTTTTTCCAAAAAACCACAAGGGGTAACCATGATTGTATTGTCTATGATAGCCCTTTTGATTTTTATTTTATCCCATTTAGGATGGTTTCCTCATCAGATTTTATCGTTCAGAACAGATCTTTTTCTTATGGTGATACTCGGGATTTCTGCTTTAATCAATTATTTGGCGTTCAAAGAAAAGGCAGTGCGTGAATAACCTTAGAAAAGGAAAAACTTTTTAGATTTGTTTCTGGAGCTTTTTGATAAGCTTTAGGTAGAGTTTCTTTTATTAGTTTTATATTTGGCAAAATCAAAATGCAATGTATATTTGCATCCGCTAATACCGAGGTCTGGTAGTTCAGTTGGTTAGAATACATGCCTGTCACGCATGGGGTCGCGGGTTCGAGTCCCGTCCAGACCGCTCCTTATAAACCCTTGATTTTCAAGGGTTTATTTTTTTAAAACCGCCACTATTTTATCGATTGGAAATGTTCCTTTAGTACAATTGCTGTTTTGTGCATACTGAACTTTTTAGCTCAGGAATTGATCAAGAATGAATTGAACGCATTCATTTGTTGTACTTACCGGGCCATTCCCAATTCATTAGATCATTACTCCAGGCCACTCCTATGGATGAATTTTTATCAAAGTCTCCCTCGTTTTCTTTTTTGGGACCCGAACCATGAAAAAACATTAAATATTTTCCTATTTCTGGCAAACTTCTAAGATCAACTACTGTCCCGGCCGTAATTCTTCCTTTTGCCCAATTCCATTCCTTTTGCCCTAACGTTATGAGACCCCCAAAATCAGTCCAGTTTTTGAGGTCGGAAGAACGCTTAATCCCTATTCCATTTGACGGAGAATGCAACATTATGTATTCGTTTCCCTGTTTTATAACACAAACATTTTCACCCGAATTGGTATTCCCATAAAATACCCATTCCTTAAAGTCATAGGTATAGGACATACTAACTCCATTTTGTTTGTAAAAACACCACCACTTTCCTTTTTCATCAATGTCTTCAATCAAATAGGGATCAATCATTCTACCCATTTCTTTCTCGGGAACTTCCGTTCCTTTGACTTTTAAAATTTGGGGATTATCCCAATCTTTGAGATCATCACTTTCCATGATAAAAATTCTAGCATCTGGAGATCCGTATCGTATTTCTTGATCCGTTACATAACCCGGTCGAGGATAAGTTTGAAGACATAGAATCCATTTTCCGTCTTTTTGGATGACATTTCCAGGGCTTGAATAATTTAAGTTTTGATTTTTTGGAGTCAAAATCTTTATTGGACTCCAATTCCTTAAGTTACGGGAATCACTACATGCGGTATAGGAAAAAATTTTACCCTCTTCGGTTTTAACCAACGTAAAAAACAGATAAAAGCGCTCATTATGATACAATACTGCCGGGTCTCTGAAGGCAGTCCTTTCGTCCCCTTGAAAAATGATGGGAGAACCAATGTCTTCTAAAATAGTATTTTGTGCATGCGAATGAATCCAATATAATAGCAAAAAAAAATGGGTGAAAAAGGATCTTAATCTCATTACAAATAAAGCTCAATTATTTTTTTCCATATTCTATTTGATTTCAAAAATCCAATATACTAAATTCTAAAAAAAATATTTTTCACATCATTCTGCTATTTTTGAACGTATTTTCAAAAACCTTTAATGATTACATGCCTATTGTGTTGAGGTAAAATCTCTAAAACTATTGTTTCCTTCAGTAAAGCGACAACTTATTCGTCAGTGGATTAGTTGTGTACGATTTACTTCATTTTTCCATTCCACCAGTTTTTTCCGCATTTCCTCAACCTTTTGCGGATATTGTTTCGATAGCTCAAAGGTTTCAGAAAGATCCTCATCCAGGCGATAAAGTTCAGGCGTATAGTCGGGTCTTTCTAAGACCAATTTCCATGGACCGTCTCTCATGGCTAATCTTTCACCAAATTGCCAAAAAAGTTTTCGGTTTTTGGTTTTTTCTCCTTCTAATAAATATTTTTTAAAGCTGACTCCGTCGATGTCATTGGGGAGGCTTGCACCCATTAATTCAGCTACAGTTGGCCAAAGATCCATTGTCAAAAGTGTTGCATCAAGGGTTTGCCCAGCTTTTATCGTTTTATTCCAGCGCGCCATGGCAGACACTCGATGACCTCCTTCCCACAAACTGCCTTTATTGCCTCTGAGTTTTCCATTGCTTCCATGAGAAGAAGCGCCGTTATCTGACATAAAAAACACAAAGGTGTTTTCCTCCAAGTTTAATTTTTTAAGCGTTTGCAAAATGGACCCCACCCCCTCATCCATCACTTCGATCATTTCCTTGTACAATTCAGTTTTGTTTTCGGCACTGCCTATGGGAGTGAATGTATTGTTTTCTGTTCCTCTAAGCTTTCGTTCGGCTTTTGATGCTCTTCCCTGAAATGGGTAATGGGGTGCTTCGTGTGCGATATAAAGAAGAAAACTCTTGGAATGATGTCTTTCAATAAAATCTACAGCATGACTGCTGATCAAGTCTGTGGTATAACCTACTTCTTTTTTCAATTTGTCTCCACTCCACCAGTCCTCATAACCTTCTTGATCAATATGAGAATGATAATCAACATTTCCTGAGACAAAGCCAATATATTCATCAAAGCCTTGGCGGATGGGGTTGAATTTAGTATGATAGCCCAGATGCCATTTGCCAAACATAGCTGTAGTGTATCCCATTTCTTTAGCAGTTTCGGCAAAAGTTTTTTCGGATAGCGCAAGACCTTGATCCCTATTGAATTTGGCCGTAATTACACCATCGACGCCAACCCTCTGCTGGTATTTACCCGTAAGAAGTGCTGCACGAGTCGGGCTACATACCGCTCCATTACTGTGAAAATCTGTAAACAAGGCTCCTTCTTTACCCAGTTGATCAATATTTGGAGTATGGATTTCTCGATTACCGTATAGGGATAAATCTCCATAACCTAAATCATCGGCCATGATAATGATGATATTGGGTTGGTCTACTTTTGGTTTAGAGTTACAACTCCAACATAGAAGGGAGAACAAAAACAAATTAAGGATAAGACCAAACGTTTTCATATACTTGTCGAATTTTTATTTTTAGGATCAACTATTTTAGGTTTTGAAGTTCCCGCTCAAACTTTTTCATCACATAAAGATGAAGTTTGGCTTGTGTTAATTTATAAATTCCCCAAGGCAATTTGGGTACATATTCATGGATGGCGGTAATGACATATTCATTTTCCAAAATCGATCTGAATTCCAACCACCCTAAATCTGTTCTTTTGGTCAATGCGCCCCCTGTGATGTAAAAAAGTTGCCGATTGGGCGTGCTTCTGTCTTCTATCAATTGTAACTCTAAAAGCATAACACCCAGCAGGTAAAACCTTAAAAAACTTCCATCAAAGCGAGGATTGATCAGTCCAGCAAATTTTTTGCTCAGCCATATGGGGTAGTATTTGGCCACCCATTGTGCATTATTTTTTCCAGGGTTGTAAATTCTCTGAACACTTCTCACTGTATTTTTTTCGGAGTTGAGTTGATGAAATGTTGGAAGCGCGGGAGGTTTTTGGGTGAGTGCTCTTATGATACTGGTTTCAATAGGAGTAAAATCAATAGAGTACAAATCTGAATACTCATCATTGGGAATCATTTTATGCTTGAGACTTTCTACTAAGGGAGCGACAAAATTGATATCGGAATTTCCAAAAATACTGACCCACCATTTGGACAGTCCCACGGTAAAGAAAGGCATGGAAAAAATCAGACGTTTTTTGTGCATCAATTTTGAGGTTTTTTGGAGGAGTTCCTTGTAAGTCATGACCTCTTTTCCTCCGATCTCGATATTTTTATTGTAGGTTTTGGGATTTCCCATACACTGCTTGAGAAGGGCGAGTACATCAAAAACATCGATGGGTTGGTTTTTGGATTTGGTCCATTGCGGACAGCCCATTACGGGAAGATTTTTTACCAAGCTGGTGACAATTTTAAAGGAGGAGCCACCAGGTCCAATGATGATTCCGGCTCTGATGGCCGTCAATGGTGTGGCTCTTGCGCCCAACGTTTTTTCTACTTCATATCGAGACCAAAGATGATTGGAAATTTCGTGTTTGTCTTTGGGGAGAATCCCACCCAAGTAAATGATTTGTTTGAGATTGTTTTTTTGGGCAGCTCGGGAAAAATTGTCTGCCAAGAGTAGGTCGGTGTCCTCAAATTTCCCCTGATTGAGTCGGGTTGAAGGTTGCATTGAATGTACGAGATAAATGGCAATATCTGCCCCCTCCATGGCTTTCTCTGTACTGGACATAGAGTATAAATCTACGGTTCTCCAGATGATTTTATCGTTGGGGTTTGTTTCAACTTTTTTTCGGCTTAAAGCAATGATCTGATATTCATTTTGGAACTCTTCAATAATCCATCTTCCTATAAATCCTGTAGCTCCAGCCAGAACGATTTTTTGTTTCATTCTTCTAAATTAATCAAATTAAACGCATAATGGCAGAGGGTATAACCAAATAAAAAGGGGGAAAAGAGTGGGTAAAATTAAAATTACTTAACTTTGTACAACCAATTTGAAATCAAGTCCTTTAGGACTTACAATATAAAAATGTTGTGTGTTGTTAATATTGGGAAACCAATCCATTAGCAACTGATGAGAAGCTTTCCAGTATATCGGGGAGCTTTTTTTTGTTAAGCCATTTTTTCAAATAGGATTCCATTAAACTAAACTTTTAAGCGATTGGAGGAACAATGGCATTCAATTGTTTGGGCAGGACCTTAACCTCCAACGTTTTTTCTGAGATGGGAATGTGTTCTCCATCCACCTGAACACAGAAATCTTCAGCATCAAACATTTCTATTTTCAATTCAGAAATCAGGGCCCTATTAATTTCAGGAGCGGATAATTTTCGTCTCAATACAGCGTAAAGTAAAAATTTCAGCCTCTTCATCACACTTGATTTATCCATCCAAAACAAGTCCAATTTACCGTCATTGGCCACAGCATTTGGGGTCAGTGTGAAATCATATCCTTGTTGATTGGTGTTGGAGATAAGAAATACAAAAGGACTTATTTTTTGGGGAGTCTGATTGAGATTTAGGAGAATATTTTGATGCTTAAAAGAGAGAAGGGCACCCAAACAAGCAACCCCATAGGCCCAGATCCCATGCCATTCATTTTTTTGGTATTGTTTGATAAAATGAGATTCTAAGGCGCAACCCATATTGCCCAAAAAGTAATTTCCATTGACAACCCCTACATCAATTTTTGAGGGCGGATATTTTTTGATGAGTTCGATAGACGGGGTAAAACCAAAAGGAATTTTGAAATGACGTGCGATCCCATTTCCAGAACCCAAAGGAATGATTCCCAATGCGACATTTGTTTCGACCAATCCCCTCGCCACTTCGTTGATTGTTCCATCTCCACCACAAGCGACTACCACATCCGCCTTTTCATCGATGGCCTTTTGGGTCAAGGAGATGGCATGTCCTTTTTTCCTTGTCTCGAATATGGAGAATGAATCTATTTCGGGGTCAAAGGCTGCCTCAATGGTTTTTGACAATTGTTTCAGTTTGTTTTCCCCAATGGGTTTAACTATGAAAATCACTTTCATCTCTCGGCCGTTTGGGAAGCATTATTTCCTGACATCAAAGATTCAAAATAATCTTCAAGAAATAGATTACACTTGCGTTCCAATGCTATCATTTCCTGAGTCATTTCTTGAATCAGATTTTTCTCCATGTTTTGATCTTCTAAATCATAAAAGCCTATGGCCTTCTTTCCATTATGAACGCAAATGAAATTTTCATCCATGATGAAATAACTTCCACCACTAAAATAATTGATGACAAAGGGGTCGAATTCTTGATCGGAAACTAAACTTCTTCCCCAGCTTTTAAAGGGTTTTGGGTAATCAATGAGATCGGCCACAGTAGGAAAAATATCCATATGACTCGCCAGTTTCATATCAACCCCTTTGATATCGCTATTGGGTTTGAAAATCATCAGAGGATTTGCAAATCGATTGACCGTTTTTTCATAAAAAGGAAAATGGACTTGATTGCTGTGGTCGGCAGTAAAAATAAAAAGGGTATCCTCAAACCATGGAGCGTTTTTACTTTCCTTAAAAAACTTTCGCAGTGCATTGTCGGTGTAGCCAACGCATGGGTGCATAGGGAGGTAGCCTTTGTCAAATTTGCCATTGTATGCCTCAGGAATCACATAAGGTTCGTGCGAGGTGACGGTGAAAACGGTACTCAGAAAAGGGGTTTTTTGAGTGTCCAAAACCGATTTCATATACAGCAGAAAGGGCTCATCCCAAATCCCCCATGATCCATCATACTCCTCATCATTATTGAATTCATTGCGACCGTAATATTGATCAAATCCCAAGGTGTTGGCAAATCCCATGAATCCCATGGACCCGTTGGCGGCTCCGTGGAAGAAAGAGCTATTGTATCCCAATTCCTTCGCCACAGAGACTACCGAGGGTATTTTTTGTCTCGAGTAGAGGGAAGATGCATAGGATTTTTCAAAGGAGGGGATGCCTGCCAAAATGGAAGGCATACCGTGAATCGATTTTCTGCTCGTAGCAAAGGCATTGGGAAATATAAGACTGGATTGCGCCAACGAATCTAAAAAAGGGGTGTAGCTCACAAAATTGGGAATATTGTAGGGTTCATTCAATGCTCCCCAATACTCCCTTCCCATACTCTCTAAAATAAAGATCATCACATTGGGTTTCTTTCCAAATCGATTCGAAGGAGGGTACTGTTTGATTGTATTCAGCTCTTTTTCCATTTCCTCATCAGAATGGCGATCGACAACCTCAAAACCCGCTTGACCTAATGTTTTGAGCAAGGTAAAAGTACTGTTGAGAATGATGTCGGCGTGTTGAGGGATTTTCACATTATCCATGGCATCAATCAGAGTAATGGGACGGGTACTTTTTTTGAAGTCACCCCCACGGGCTCCTAAAATAAATAATGTTATGACTCCAAAAAATAAAACGACAGAGCTGAGACTGTAGCGCCAATGCTTATGAATGAAAAGGGGAAATATTTTAACCCTTTTGTAGGCCATTGCCAAGAAAAATAAAAGGACGAAATACAGAATAAATAAGTGCAGATAAACCCCAACAAAATGAAAAAAAAGTGCACTTTTATTGTTTTCAAACTCAACGACTTCCAAAAAATTACTCATCAATCTATTTTGATTGAAACGATAATAAGCAAAGTCTATAAAATTAAGAGCGATAAAAAAGGCATTGCAAAGCATGTAAACCCCAAAAACAACTTTTTGGTAATAAGGATATGTGGTTTTTTTCCATGGAATTATAGACAATAGAATAAAAATCATATTGGAGTACACAATGGCGACATTATCGAAACGGAGGCCGTAATAACACAGTTCTGCCAGCTGAGAGATGGAGGTAACCTGAACCAAATCATTATTGAAGTAAACAAAAAGTATCCTACAAAAGAAATAGCAGATGTAAACCAGTAAAATGCGATAAAATAGTGCAAGGAATTCCTTATAACGAAAATCCATAAATTGTAATATTATTCAAAGATAAGGCTTACTGGCTTTTTTCCATAGTTTTGGCCTAAATCGATAGAAAGCAATATCCATCACTATTTAATTTTTTAAAAAAAAAGTAGGGTATCGATTTCCTCAGTCGGGTTATGGGTGTAATCAAAAAAATAATTGCTATGAAAATGAAAAAATTAACTTTAGTATTAATGGCCATAGGTTTGATGACAGCTTGCTCCAAAAATGCAGATAGCAGCTTTTCTGAAAACTTGAGTACCACCACTGTATTGGAAACCATCAATTCCATCGCATTTGAAGAAGACATCGACGATCTGGTATCAGAAAGTATGAGCTTAACTTCAAATTCCTCGAGTGCAAGATCTGCCGATTCCAGTACCAATCAGGATCCCCAAAAATTTAAGGGAGACAAATACGGTAGTTGTGCCACTGTTGTGGAAGACGAAGAAATCAACACCAAAACCATTACTTTCTCCGAAGAATGTGAAGGAAAACGCGGTCAGGTAAGAAGTGGAACTATGATCATTTCGTATTCCTCGACAAGAGGAGAAGCGGGGAGTTTTAGACAAGTTACTTTTGACAACTTTTACCTCAACGGTGTAAAAATTGAAGGAACTCGAAGAACAGAAATTCAATCGATTGATGAGAGTGGAAGTAAAACAATGATCACCACAGTAACCGATGGAAAAATGATTTATGAAGATGGAACCTTCAGAACCAAAAGCGCTGCAATGACCCGTTATACTCATGTCGAAAATGATGAAAAACTATACAGCACCTTGAGCGGAAGAAAATCTGGAGTCAGTTCCGAAGGGGTCCAATTTTCTATGGAAATTACCACTCCTATCAAGTTTGTTTATGACTGTAATCCAGAAGGACAAAGAAAAAGAGGAAAAATTCCTGTAGAAGGGATTCAAGTGAGTACCGACGGGGATCAGACGACTACCATCGATTTTGGAGACGGCAACTGTGATACTCTTGTAGAGGTCACTAAAGACGGTGAAGTAGAAACAGTTGATTTGAAAGATCTTAAAAGAGGAGGTCGTTTTAAAAATATATTGAAAAAGAAAAAGAAATAAATCGATTCAAAATTTCCAAAATGAATTTTCTTTCCAATTCCTACGATAAAACGTATCTTAGGAATTGGATTTAAGGAGTTGAAAGTTGACGGCTAAAGATTTTAAAAGGATTTATGATGCTCACTTTGATAACCTCAGACGATATCTTATCTACCGATCGGGAGATCAGCAACTGTCCGAAGATATCACTCAAAATGTATTTATGAAAGTTTGGTCCAAAAAAATAGAAGTCAACACGGGGAATATTAAAAGCTTGCTTTTTAAAATGGCTACCGACGAATTCATCAGCCATATTCGAAGAAATAAAGTAGAGCGAGATTACAGCAACAGTGTAGAGTTGAGCTTGATCGAACAACCGGATACTAACGACAGTCTACCGGAGAGAAAAGATCATTTTCAAAAAGCCCTGAACCAGCTGTCCGAAAAACAAAAAACAGCCCTTTTAATGAACAAGATGCAGGGACTTACTTACAAAGAAATTGCAGAAAGTTTAAATTTGTCCCAAAAAGCAATTGAAAAACGAATCAGTACAGCATTGAATACTTTAAAACAAAACCTCAACCAGCGATGAACCATAAAGAAGAGTTTTCGGAACAGGAGATCAATGATTTTTTCAACAAGGTGGAAATTCCATTAGGAAAAGATAAAGACCTGATTTGGGTTGAAAAATTTGAACCCCTGGTCAATACCGATCAACCGATATCCTCTAAAGGACCTTCAGTTTTTCGTTTGTACTGGCGTTATGGGATGGTTGCCTCCTTTGCGCTACTCATGGCTGCAGGGTTCTATTTGGGGTCTCAAAATCCAGTACAAAAAGAAGCCAACGTATTGAAAGTTTTGGATTCCTCAGAGCATGATTTACTCGCAGATCAAACCATGATTGAATCTCTTTTTGTAGAAGACAACGAATTTGACGAGTGGTTTGAAGAACAATATGTTTTGAGTTCAGTTAACTAAAAAAATGGATAGAAAAAAAACGTTATTTTTCCTGTTGTTCCTCAATACCTTGTGGTTTGGAGGAGGCCTGCGGGCTCAGGATCTCCCCCCCAATGAGATCTATACTCCCAAGCAGTTGGAAATGATTGAGGCGCAAAGGGATAGGGTAAGGCAAAACAGGGAGGCTTTCAGAAATTCCCTATCTGAGGATCAAAAAAACATTCTCAAGGACCATTCTCTGTCTCTCGAAGAACGACAGCAAGCCCTCATGAAGACGCTGTCCTCTGCTCAAAGAGAGGTGCTCAAAGGGAATCGAGAATCTTCGAGAAATCTCAAAGAAGCCTTTTCCAAAACGTTGACACCAAAACAAAAAGAGGCCCTAAAACAGCGGAAGCAAAATATAAAAGAGCGCAGAGAAAAATTAAAAGATTACCAGTCGGGTTTTGACGGACGAAGAGAAAAGTTGAAGGAAAAACAACAAAACTTCAGAGAGCGCGCCAAAAAAATCAAACCTAATAAATAATTTTATAAAGGTTTATTTAAATCCCTTTCCCCTTTTAGTATATTTAATCAATGAAAAAGTTCCTTTTCGTTGGTTTAATTTTATTCTCCATTAATTGTTTCCCTCAAACAGAGGACGAAGATGCCCTCTTAGAGCGTGTCTTGGATGAATGGTTTGAAACAGACGTCTCATGGGTCGACCCATCTCCATCCCATTATGTATATGCGAGTTTTTCAATGGACGAAAGTGTTTTTTTTGCGGGCAGAGATTTTGACATCAATCAGTTTGGCTTTACCCCCAGCATCAGTTACATGCGAGGCAAAAGTTTTTTTGTGAGCTTGGGTTCGGCCTATTTTAGTCAACTCGACCCCAAATGGGATTTTGTTTCCGTGAGTAGTGGTTACTCTTTGTTCTTGGATCCAAAAGAACGTTTGAGCATCACCGGTATTTATAGCCGCATCTTTTTTTTGGCGGATGCTGAAGAACTCAATCCCAACCGATTCTCTGGCGCTTTGGCCTATCGAAAAAATAAATGGGGGATGCGACTCTCTGCAGGATATCTTTTTGGAGGATCACCCTCTTTTTATACTACAGCGAGCAGCAGTTACCAAATCCCAGTGATAGACCAGGTCAAATGGAAAGTTTCATGGAATCCTCAATTGAGTTTTTTGATGAGCCAACAAACTGTTAGCGAACAAATCAATTCAGGCTTTTTCAATTCCCAATTGATAGATCGGGATGTGTTCGATTTGATCAATACGCAAATCAGCTTTCCAATCCAACTGGACATTGGAAATTGGGATTTTGAATTGTCTTATCATCTTAACCTTCCCAAGGCATTACCCAGTGAAATCGATATAGATACCAGTGGCTATATATCTCTCTCCATCGGGTTTTTTTCTTCTCTCTAAAAATTGCATATTTAATAGTTTATTATCTTTAGAAAAAACTTGAGATGACTAAAATGATTCATACCTTTTTTGCGCCCCTACTGATGATTCTAATGCTGATAGGCGCCTGTGAATCTCTCCCCCATAAATATGTAGAGGCTCCCTTTACTGCACTGGATACTTTGTCCACCAACGACTGGTGGAACCGTAAAACCACCAAGATCATTGATTTAAAAGTGCCCAGAGATCAGGTGATTGCATTTGGAATATATACGACTTCAAAAAACACACTCAAGCTCTCTGCTCAGCTTTTCCCTCTCTATCCTGAGGAAACTCGAACAGTGCGATTGGAGCTGTTTCAAAACAATCAATGGGAGCAAATTCAGACACAAGAGATTAATGAAATTGGTTGGTCAACTTTGTTTAGGATTGAAGATTGGGATAGGAGTAAATCTGTAAAATACAGGCTATTGCATGGCGAAAATGCCCAGTTTGAGGGAACCATCCGCAAGGACCCCAAAGACAAAAATGAGATCACTTTGGCAGCGCTATCGTGCAATAGCAACAAGGATCGTGGAGATCGAGAAAAGTATGTGAAAAACATCAATACGCTCAACCCCGACCTTGTGTTTTTTGCTGGAGATCAATCCTACGATCACAAAGAGCACACGGCCGCATGGTTAAAGTTTGGTATGCAATTCAGAGAGGTTTTTAGAAATAGGCCTTGTATTACCATTCCCGACGATCACGATATTGGCCAAGGCAATCTTTGGGGAGAAGGAGGTAAAAAATCTATGGGCCCTCATGGGAACGATGGAGGGTACTTTTTTCATCCCGAATACGTGAAAATGGTGGAAAGAGCCCCAAACCGCTCATTTGCCCGACGCCTATCATAAGGCACCATTACAACAAGGCATCACAACCTATTTTACGAGTTTAAAAATCGGAAAAGTAGATTTTGCCATTATTGAAGATCGCAAATTCAAATCGGGTCCCAATGGAAAAATTCCCAAACAAGGTCCAAGACCAGACCATATCAATAACCCCAACTATGACCCCGACAGTATTAACCTTCCCGAATTGGTTTTATTGGGAGATTTCCAGCATCAATTTTTAGAGGAGTGGGGTGCTGACAAAAGTTCGGATATGAAAGCAGTACTCTCCGCTACTGGATTTTGTGGGGGGGCGCATTTGCATGGAAACGCCAGCAATCGACTCCATGCAGATTTGGACTCCAATGGGTGGCCGCAACACGGAAGAAATAAAGCCTTAAGCCTCATTCAAGCCGCTGGAGCCGTTCATATTGCTGGAGATCAACACCTGCCCACTGTAATCCAACACGGCATAAACGAGTTTGAAGATGGCCCTTGGGCATTTGTAGTTCCAGCCATCATAAACAACTACTACAGCAGATGGTGGTGGCCCGAAGATGAAATGCCTGGGGACAATTCCAATGGTATCCTTCCCTGGACAGGACGTTATCTGGATGGATTTAAAAACAAAATTACCATGCACGCCTATGCCAATCCCGATACCCAATCCCATGGGGCAGGATTTGGCTTTATTCGGTTTGATATTCAAAAGAATGAGGTAACATTCGAATGTTGGCCACGCGATGCAGATGTATCTCTGCCTGATGCGAAACAATTTGCCGGTTGGCCTGTAAAGGTAAAACTCTAAAAATGCGGAGGAAAAGTATAGGCTGTCTTTTATTGCTTTTAATTTGGGGTTGTTCCATTGACGTCAAAAATACAGCGATTCGACCCAATGTTCTTTTTATATTGGTAGATGATTTGGGGTGGAAAGATTTGGGCTGCTATGGCAGTTCTTTCTACGAAACCCCGAATATTGATCGGTTGGCTTCTATGGGGTATCGTTTTACACAAGCCTATTCTGCCCATCCTGTTTGTTCGCCTACCCGAGCTTCGATCATGACGGGAAAACACCCCACACGATTAAAAATTACAGATTGGATACCAGGACAAGATCCCAAAAATCGAAAATTGTTGGGGCCTACCGATCTTCATGCCCTCCCGCTGGAAGAAACGACCCTTGCTGAGGCCCTGCAAAAACAGGGGTACAAAACTTTTTTTGCAGGAAAATGGCACTTAGGAGACCAAGGATTTTTTCCCGAAGATCAAGGCTTTGAAATCAACAAAGGAGGACACGACAAAGGATCACCACCGGGAGGATATTACTCCCCTTATAAAAACCCCAAATTGGAGGATGGCCCCCAAGGAGAGCAGTTGACCGATCGACTAACAGATGAATCGCTGAGTTTTATCTTGCAGAATCAAGACAATCCTTTTCTACTCTACCTTTCCTATTATACAGTGCATACTCCCATTCAAGCCCATCGGGATCACCTGCCTCATTTTCAAGCCAAAAAGAAAACCCTAAAAGACACTTTAGGCCTCAAGATTAAAGAACAAAATGGCTATACCGTACAAAATCAATACAATACAGATTACGCCTCCATGGTCTATGCGTTGGATAAAAACGTGGGAAGATTGATCGATCAATTAGAAGCTATCAACCTTTTGGAGAATACCCTCATCATATTTACCTCCGACAATGGTGGATTGACCACCCTCGAGAATGAACAGCGAACAGCGCCCACCAGTGTTTTACCCCTTCGAGCAGGAAAGGGATGGGTCTATGAAGGAGGAATTAGGGTTCCTTTGATCATCAAAACCCCAAAATCAAATCAGGCAAAGGTCATTCATGTCCCGGCCGTGAGTATGGATTTTTACCCTACCATTTTGCAATACAGTAATCTTCCCCTTCAACCCCAACAACACCAAGATGGAATAAGTCTAAAGCCCCTTTTGGAGGGTAAAAGCGATGTCGGCCACAACATCATGGTTTGGGATTTTCCCCACTATCACGGCAGTGGTTGGACCCCAGGAAGAGCGCTGCGGAAAGGCCCTTGGAAAATGGTCTATTTTTTTGAAGAAGATCGATATGAACTCTATCACCTCGAAAAAGATGCAGGAGAAAAAATGGACTTGGCCGATCAAGAAAAGACCAAGTTGGAAGAATTGAAAAAAACAATGGAAGAATGGGTAATGCAAATGGAAGCACAAAATCCAACCAAAAACACTTTATAAATATAATGAATAAAATATTTCAGGGATTCATGGGGATGATTTTTAGTCTGAGTTTTGGACAGCAATCCCCCTACAAAACAATCAGCGATCTTTCTTACTATGAAAATCCAGTCGAGGGAACTTATCAAATCGAGCGTTGCAAATTGGATTTATACTATCCAACCGATACTAAAAATTTTCCAACGGTTATTTGGTTTCATGGAGGAGGACTCACAAGTGGATCAAAAGCCATTCCTGATCAACTGAAAGACAAAGGCATAGCAGTGGTGGCTGTAAATTACCGACTGCACCCTCAGGTCAATGCGCCCAAATACATAGAGGATGCCGCAGCCGCTGTGGCATGGGCATTCAAGAACATGGAACAATACGGAGGCGACCGATCTAAGATCTACGTTTGTGGCTTTTCGTCGGGAGGCTATTTGTCTTTGATGGTCAGTTTGGATCAAAAATGGTTAGAAAAACACGGTATTGATGCCAATGAGATCAAAGGGGTTGTCACTTTGTCGGCGACCACTTTTACCAACCATACCATAAGGAAAGAGTACGGTATGGAGATTACGCAACCTTTGATTGATCACTATGCCCCAGTATATTATTCGCGAGCAGATGCCCCCCCCATATGCTTGATTACCGGAGATCGAGAAAATGAGTTTTATGGCATGTATGAGGAAAATGCATATTTGAGAAGAATGCTAAAAATCAATGGGCATATTCAAAACGAATTGATCGAAATTGGGGGATACGGTCATGAAATCATAGAAGTAGGAATTCCATTACTTCTAAAAAGAATATTTTTATAGATTTACTGCATGTATCAAAAAGTAATATCCACCGTATTGATTCTTTTTCTTTTTCTCTCTTTTGAAGAAAACGAAAAAGAATACATTCAGTCTATTCCAGGAACTCAAGAAAAAATAGAAATGGTATTCATCCCTGGAGGAACATTTACCATGGGAAGTCCCAAATTGGAAAAAGGTCATTTTGGAGATGAAGGCCCACAACACGAGGTAGAGATTGATCCTTTCTGGATGGGAAAATTTGAAATTACTTGGGACTTATACGAACTCTTTGTCGCTCGACAAATTGATGCTAAAAAACCACCAACTCCATTGGGAGACGAGGTTAATATAGATGTAGATGCAGTTTCTGGTGCAACACAGCCCTACACCGAAATGAGTTTTGGCATGGGGGTAGATGGCTATCCGGCCATCTGTATGACGCAACTCGCTGCAGCTAAATTTTGTGAGTGGCTCTCTGCCATGACAGGTAATTTTTATCGATTGCCTACCGAGGCAGAATGGGAGTACGCTTGCAGAGCAGGAACAAAAACTGCCTATTCATTTGGAGATGATCCCGCAGATTTAGATATTTATGCCTGGTATGAAGGAAATAGCGAGGGTGCTTATCACAAAGTGGGTCAAAAAAAACCGAATTTGTGGGGATTGTACGACATGCATGGAAATGTTTCTGAATGGACGTTGGATCAGTATGTCCCCACCCTTTATAAGCAAAGAAACAAGACAACCGCAAATCCTTTAGAAAAACCTACCAAAACCTATCCTCGTGTGGTAAGAGGAGGGGCTTGGACCGACCAATCGAGTAGATTGAGAAGTGCTACACGAAGGCCGTCTTCCAAACAATGGAAAAAAAGAGATCCCCAGATCCCGAAAAGTTTGTGGTGGCACACCGATGCTCCTTTTGTAGGATTCAGAGTGGTGAGACCCATTAAAACCCCTACAGCTGAGGAACAAAAACAATATTGGAATTAAAAAAAACGAAACAATGAAATCAAAACTAGACACTGGACTGAGCAGAAGAAATTTTGTGAAAAACTCGACACTGGCAACAACAGGAATACTGTCGGCTGGACTCCCTGTAGGAGCAATGGCCAATGTATTGGGTAACAAAAAATTAAAAATTGCCCTAGTGGGTTGTGGAGGACGAGGTAGAGGGGCAATTGTACAGGCCTTACAGGCCGATGATAATGTTGAGCTGGTTGCTATGGCCGATGCTTTTCAAGACAATGTTGAAAAAAGCCTTAAAACCGTTCAAGAGCATTTCGACGGGCTTAAGGAAATCAAAGTCAACCCTAAAAATCTTTTTTCTGGTTTTGATGCCTATAAAAAAGCGATAGATTTAGCCGATGTGGTCATATTGACTACGCCTCCGGGTTTCAGACCCTATCATTTTGAGTATGCCATCAATAATGGTAAGCATGTATTCATGGAAAAACCTGTAGCCACAGATCCCGTTGGAGTCAGGAAAGTATTGGAGGTTGCCCGAAAGGCCAAAGAGAACAAACTCAATGTAGTGGTAGGACTTCAACGCCATTATCAAAAAAAATACCTCGATTTGCACCAAAAAATTAAAGAAGGTAAAATGGGAAAAATCACAGGAGGACAGGTGTATTGGAACAGTCCAGGAGTCTGGGTAAGAGAAAGACAAGCGGGACAAACCGAAATGGAATATCAAATGAGAAATTGGTATTATTTCAACTGGCTTTGTGGAGATCACATTTTGGAACAACACATTCACAATATTGATGTGGCCAACTGGTTCATCGGGGGCTATCCTACTCAAGCTCAAGGAATGGGGGGAAGACAAGTGAGAAATGGAAAAGATCACGGAGAAATTTTTGACCATCACTTTGTGGAGTTCACCTACGATACGGGAGCGATCATATCCAGTCAGTGCCGTCACCAACCGGGTTGTATGAGAAAAGTTGATGAAACTTTTCAAGGAACATTAGCCAGTGTAGGCACTCGAAAAGGAGCTTTTACGGATTTGGATGGAAATGACATTTACAATTACAAAAGTGATCCCTTGAATGAACCCAATCCCTATCAAGTAGAGCACGACCACTTATTTGCTTCGATTAGAAATGGAGGAGTTATTGCCGACGCTGAGAATGGAGCCAAAAGTACCCTCACAGCGATTATGGGAAGAATGGCAACCTATTCTGGAAAAGTCATTACTTGGGATCAGGTCATGAATTCTGATTTACAATTGATGCCCGAATATGTAGATTGGAACAGCAATCCACCCAGCATGCCCGACAGAAATGGAATGTATCCCATACCCACCCCAGGTACTACCGAATTTTAAACGCTACACATGAACAGAAGGAATTTTGCCCAGTCTGCTGCAGCAGCCGGACTGGGATTGGCGGTAATGCCAAGTATTTTTGCCCAATCAGGAGGAGCCGCTCCTCATCAATTCAATTTAAATTATGGACCCCATTTAGGGATGTTCAAACACTTGGCCGGAGAAGACCCTATTGATCAGATCAACTTTATGGCCGATCAAGGTTTTACGGCTTTCGAAGACAATAACATGAATACCAGGCCAGTTGCCCTTCAAGAGAAAATGGCTGCGACCCTTCAGAAAAGAAATATGACCATGGGGGTTTTTGTGGCCTACAAAGACTTTAAAAACCCTACTTTGACTCGTGGAAAAGAAGAGGACCGCAAGGAATTTTTAAAACAAATTGACGCCTCCGTATCCGTTGCCAAAAGAGTGAATGCCAAGTGGATGACCGTGGTTCCTGGAACAGTCGACTTGAAACTGGAGGAAGATTATCAAACCGCTCATGTCATTGAAAGCCTCAAACAAGCTTCAGCCATACTCGAACCTCACGGCATTGTTATGGTATTGGAACCGCTCAACTGGTTCAGAAATCACGCTGGATTGTTCCTAAAGGAAAGCCCACAAGCTTTTCAAATTTGCAAGGCGGTGGATTCGCCCTCTTGTAAAATTCTTTTTGACATATATCATCAGCAAATTCAAGAAGGCAATTTGATTCCCAATATTGAAAAATGCTGGGATGAAATCGCATATTTTCAAATTGGAGACAATCCTGGTAGAAAGGAACCGACCACAGGCGAGATCAATTATAAAAATATTTTCAAGTACATACATTCTAGAGGCTTTGAAGGAGTTTTGGGTATGGAACATGGAAACTCAAGACCTGACAAGGAAGGGGAAAGGGCGGTAATCGATGCCTATAAAATTGTTGATGATTTTATAGAATAAAAGGATTAAATTTGATCATCTATAATTATGTTTTTATACCATAAATCGAATTGAAACCCTATACTCCATCCAGTAGCCATCCTTGGAATGCTCAAAAAATCAATTTATTGGGAAGAAGATTGGGTTTTGGTTGCTCTTTATCCGACATCGATCTTTACCTAAAATCTACCCCTGACAGGGTGATCGATGATATCGTAGGGGGAGCCAAAAATATGGCGGTTACCGCTGCTCCCGAATGGGAAAAATGGGACAACAAGCAGTTCAACAATTCGGGAAACAATAAAAACTATTATCACACCCTTTGGCAAAAACAAGCATTCTCTGATTTTCTCAATAATGGTTTTAGGGAGAGAATGGTCCTGTTTTGGAGTAATCATTTTGTTGTGGAATATTTAGACGTCAATCAGCCGGCCTATTTATACCAGTATTATGCCCTACTTCAAACCCATGCCTTGGGGAACTTCAAAACCCTTGTCAGTGAAATGGGACTCGCCCCAGCTATGTTGCGTTATCTCAACGGTTATGACAATAATAAAAACAATCCCAATGAGAATTATGCCAGAGAATTATACGAGCTTTTTACCCTTGGAGAAGGCAACGGCTACACCCAGGAGGATATTACTGAAACCGCAAGAGCACTAACGGGCTATAACAAATACAAGACGTATCTCGGAGAAATTGAATTCAATATAAACACCTTCGACCAGGAGTCAAAGACCATTTTTGGTCGAACAGGGAATTGGGGTTACCAAGATGTAATCCAATTACTCTTCGAAGAAAAAAAAGACCTTATTGCCGATTTTATTTCTACCAAAATATACCGCTATTTTGTGAGTCCACAGCCAGACAAATCTATTGTTTTGGAGATGTCCAAAACATTAATAAAAAACGATTTTGAATTACTCCCTGTACTCAAGCAGTTGTTCAAAAGTGAGCATTTTTTTGATGCGGTCAACAGCAATGTAATGATCAAAAGTCCTATCGACCTCATGTTAGGTTTGCATCATTCTCTTTCTTTTCAATACAATGATAATTTAGACATAGAACTGGATTTTAGAAACAAATGCAGAGACATGGGGCAACATCTATTTTCTCCTGTCGATGTGGCAGGATGGCAAGGCAATCAGGAATGGATCAATTCAGAAACCTTGCCCAAGCGATGGGAATATGCCGATTATTTATTGATAAAATATTGGCAAAAAAATAAAAACCAGTTCAAAAACTTTATCCAATCATTGGTAGGGAAAAATGAAACTGACTTGAGGGTAATTGTAACAAAATTGAAAGATTTTATGTTTTGTCCCTATGAGATGAAAGAAGAAGAAATGGCAGACGCCATTGGAGTATTCAAAGGAGAAGTACCAGAAAATTATTTTGAAGACGGCACTTGGTCGTTGAATGATGCATCTGTTTCGAGCCAGGTGTATGATCTCATGCGCTTTTTGATAGTCCTTCCTGAATTTCAATTAAAGTAAAGATGAAGCACCAAAATCCTAATGAATTGCACGCACAGTCTCACGATCGCGAACACGCGCACTGGGATCGACGTGGTTTTTTGAGAACCCTTGGCATGGCAGGTGCCGGAGCCATCTCATTCGGAAACAGTGCTCTTTCTGTGGTCGAGTCTCCCTTCCTCAACCAAGCCCTCTCCGATGCGTATTCCGATCGCATTTTGGTGCTCATTCGTTTGAAGGGAGGAAATGACGGACTCAACACCATCGTTCCCCTTTACGATTTTGATTTGTATGCCAAGAAGCGACCCAAAATTCACATTCCCCAAAACAATCTGTATAAGCTCAGCGATGACTTTGGAATCCCCAATTTCATGAATCCTATTGCCCCTTTGTGGAACGAAGGAGCCATGAAAGTCATTCACGGGGTTGGGTATGAAAACCAAAATTTATCTCATTTTAAATCTTCCGAAATTTGGGCTACCACTACTCCAGACAGCCAAATCACCTCTGGATGGATGGGAAGATACTATGAAGGAAAGTACTCCGATTATAGCTTGAACCCCCCCGAAAAACCTTTAGCCATTCAAATCGGCAGTGGGGGAGATTTGATTTTTGATGGAGAGCTCACCACCTACTCTTTTTCTGTTTCGAGCCCTGAACGCCTCAAAAGAGTTGCAGAAAATGGGACCCTCTTCGACAATCAAAACAATACCAACGGTCTTCATGGCAATCAAGTTTTTTTTTTAAGAGAGGCTTCAAACACTACCTTTCGTTATGCTTCGGTGATCCATGAGGCCTATGAAAATTCAAAAGATTTTAATGCCTATAACAATGACAATTTTGATGTGCAAATGAGTTTGGTTTCTCGTTTTATTAAGGGAGGATTGGGCACCAAGGTGTATATGGTTACCCTGGGAGGATTTGACACCCATGCCAATCAACCCACCCGGCACGAAACCTTGATGAAGCGACTGAGTCATGCCATTGAAGCCTTTTACAAAGATCTCGGAGCATTTGGAATGGCCGATAAGGTACTTTCCATGACTTTTTCAGAGTTTGGACGAAGGGTGGCCGAAAACGGTTCCAATGGAACAGATCATGGTTCTGCGGCTCCCATTATGCTTTTTGGTCCGGCCCTTAGAGGGAACGGTTTTATAGGCAAACACCCCGATTTGCGTGCCCTAAACAATCAAGGGAATATGGACAATACGATCGACTTCAGATCGGTATATGCTTCCGTTCTAACCGATTGGCTGTGTGCAGATTCCAGCGAAGTGAGCGGTTCCATTACGGATTCCAATTTTGATCTTTTGGGTCTGGGTCTGGGGTGCAACGGAACTGAAAATTTACCGCTAACCAACGATCCTTTATTACCCTTACATGCAGCAGTTAATGATGTCCAAGGGGTCAGTTTGTATCTAACGATCAACGAAGCCGCTCATGTTGAGGTAGATATTTTTGATATATTGGGAAGAAAAGTTGGAACGACCATTACTACCCGTTTGAGCTCGGGTCAGCACAACATGTATCTGTTGGACAAGGACAAAAATCGCTTTGCACCGGGACAGTATTTTTACAAAATAAAAGTCAATGGAGGCAAAACCTATAGTAAATCATTTATAGTAAGGTAGTTTCGTACTTTACTTTTTTGTTTTCAGGAAAACCTGTTCCACCAATTGACTTAATTCTATTGCATCATGGTGACCCCACAGTTCACTTTCTTTTTTTCCTGCATCCATACAATCATTGACTTCTTCGATTTGGTAAATGAAGCCATTGCCCGACGTAGGTAAATCTACTCTTTTGGCCACTCCCGATTGGATCAAGGTCACGCTTTGTGCATTGTGCCACCCTCCGTGGAGAATGATTTCTCCATCGGTTCCCCCGATTTTGGCATTGTTGTCACTTTCGTTGGCTATCCCGCAATACAGTATTGCTTGAGCATTTTCGTATTGCAGTATCATGGAAGTTTGGACTTCTACACCCGTTATTGCAAACAAAGATTGCGCCGCTATTTTTTTGGGCATCCCCAAAAGAAAACGGGAGAGAAATAGAGGATAAACCCCAATATCCCGCAATACGCCTCCGCCTTTATTGGGATCCATCAAACGATGGGTGTGTGGGATATTCATCCGAAAAAAGGAAAATTCCGCATAAAGAAACTTAGGGGTCCCAATCTGCCCTTGTTCGATCCATTCTTTAGCTTTTTGGATTGCAGGATTGAATCGCGACCACAATCCTTCCATCAAAAAGCAATTTTGTTTTTTCGCGATGCCGATCATTTTTTGAATCTCCTTTGGATCGAGACCCAAGGGTTTTTCACAAAGCACCCCCTTTCCTGCTTTAAGTGCAGCGATGGTCATTGCTTTGTGATTTTGATTGAGACTGGCAATATAAACGACTTCAATTTCGGGGTCGAGGTACAAAACTTCATAGGAATCATAAGCCTTTTGGGCTCCAAATTCTTTTTTAAAAGCATTGGCCCGTTTTCGATCCGAAGCGGCGACGGCGACCAGCTCGGCTCTCGAAACCCGATTTAAATCGCCAGCAAATTTGTGAGCAATTTTTCCCAAACCGGCTATCCCCCATTTTATTTTTCTGGACATAGGCTGTTATTTCTTTAATAAACATCAATATAACTCATTTTAAGTAGAAAATTTAAGTCATTAATTAATTGAAATTTTATACTTTGTTGGTAAATTATCCAATCAAATTAAATGAAATGAAAAAAGTACTCTTTCTTGTTTTTCTTTTGCCTCTTCTCCTTTCGTGTGAGCAAGACCAGCAACCCCCGAATATCGTTTTTATAATGTCTGATGATCACGCCTTTCAGGCAGTAAGTGCATACGGACACAATTTGAATAATACCCCCAATATTGATCGTATCGCTAAAGAAGGAGCCTTGTTCAATAAAGGTTTTGTGACCAACTCAATATGTGCTCCCAGCAGGGCGGTAATGTTGACAGGAAAACACAGCTTTATCAATGGAAAGGTCGATAATATATTGGATTTCAATTGGGATCAACCCAATTTCGCCAAAGATCTTCAGGCTGCAGGCTACCAAACGGCTTTGGTAGGAAAAATTCACCTTAGAGGATTGCCTCAAGGGTTTGACTATTCTGCCGTATTGCCCGGTCAGGGTCATTATTACAATCCCGATTTCATCATTGATGGGATCAAAGAGCGTTTGGAGGGCTATGTTACCACCATTACTACCCAACTGAGTTTGGATTGGCTTAAAAATAAGAGAGACAAAAGCAAGCCTTTTTTATTGTTGTATCACCAAAAAGCACCCCACAGAAACTGGCAGTCTGAGGAAAAATATTTGACTCTTTTTGACGACAAAACGTTTGACCCTCCGGCCAACTTTTTTGACAACTACGAAGGACGTCCTGCCGCTGCCGCTCAAGAAATGATGATAGCGGCTACCGAAGAACAGCTTGCCGTTACCAATGGTAATGGAGGGCATGGTCGATGGGGACATGATTTTAAATTTTTAGTGGATCCCTTTGGACGGGAAACCAGATTCAGCAAAGAATTAGAACGTTTTACTCCCGCACAGCGCGAAGCTTGGCTCAAAGCCTATACCCCCAAAAATGATGCCATGAAAGCCGCCAATCTCGAAGGAAAAGAATTGGCCTTGTGGAAATTCAATCGCTACCTAAAAGATTACCTTCGAACCATACAGTCTGTCGATGACGGCGTAGGAGAGGTACTGAATTATTTGGACGATAATGGTCTGACCGAGAACACCATTGTAGTGTATACTTCCGATCAAGGTTTCTATTTGGGAGAGCATGGTTGGTTTGACAAAAGATTCATGTACGAGGAATCCCTCAGAACCCCCTTACTCATGCGTTATCCTAAGGAGATCAAGCCCGGCACTCAAATCGATCAGTTGATTCAAAACTTAGATTTTGCCCCTACTTTTTTGGATTATGCGGGAATCCCTATACCCGAAGACATGCAAGGAGAGTCCTTTAGAGATGTTGTCAGTAACGTAAACAGTGAGTGGCGCGATGCCATTTATTATACTTACTATGAGTATCCTTCGGTTCATATGGTAAAAAGACACAACGGAGTGCGAACCGATCGCTACAAGCTCATACATTTTTACTACGACATTGACGTATGGGAAATGTACGATTTGGAAAAAGATCCTTCAGAGATGAAGAACATATACGACGACCCTGCCTATGCCGATGTACAGCAAATGATGCACAATAGATTCAACGAAATGCGTGAAAAATATGGTGATTCAGACGAATTAGATCAGCAGTTTATAGAAAGATATATCAACCGTTAAGCCTTCTTTGATAAAAAAACACCCTTTTTGATTTTGAATTAAAAAGGGTGTTTTCGGTTAATAAAAGCACCAACCGTCAACCGAAACCCTATGGGTTTATATACAGCAAATAGAGCGTTAATCATCTGTACGATACCGATGCAGGTTGAAAATCGTAAATATTGAACTATGAAAATTGTTATTAGTGGGGTTTTAATTTTCCTTTTGACCGTAGCTTGTCAACAAGCTGTCCCTCCCAATATTATTTTGATCATGGCCGATGATCAAGGTTGGGGTGATGTGGGATACAACGGACATCCGCATTTGAAAACCCCCCACTTGGATGCCATGGCCCAAAACGGAGCTGTTTTTTCACGTTTCTACTCCGCAGGTTCGGTATGTTCTCCTACTCGTGCCAGTGTGATGACCGGACGACATCCTGCCCGAATGGGGATTTGTTCGGCCAATTGTGGACATTTGAAAGAACAAGAAATTACTTTGGCAGAAATGGTTAAAGAAAAAGGGTACCGAACGGGACATTTTGGCAAGTGGCATTTGGGCACCCTCACCAAAGATGTTTTGGACGCCAACCGTGGAGGTAAAAAAGAAAATGACATCCATTTTGCACCTCCTTGGAATCACGGTTTTGAGGTCAGTTTCGCGACCGAGTCAAAAGTTCCTACATGGGATCCGATGATTACTCCGCACCACTCGGCCGCCGATGTAAAAGCGACTTTGATCGAAGGAGGGCCCTTTGGTACCTACTATTGGTCGGGTCCAGGTAAACGGGTACACGACAATCTCAAAGGTGACGATTCTCGGATCATCATGGATCGGGTGATTCCTTTTATTGAAGAGTCGGTGGCCGCCGATCAACCTTTTTTATCCGTCATATGGTTTCACGCCCCTCATTTGCCGGTTTTGACAGGAGATAAATACAAAGCTCTTTACTCCGAATTGAATGAAGACCAACAACATTATTACGGGGTCATTTCGGCATTGGACGAGCAGTTAGGACGTTTGAGGGCAAAACTCAGAAGTTTGGGGGTGGCTGACCATACTTTAGTATTTTATACATCAGACAATGGCCCCGAAACCACCGCACCACAGGGAAAATCATTTAGGGGCAGAGCACAAGGGATTACCAATGGTCTCAAAGGAAGAAAAAGAAGTCTTTACGAAGGAGGTATTAGAGTACCGGGAATAGTGGAATGGCCCGCCCAAATCAAGCCCGGAACTCAGGTAGATGTACCTTGTTTTACTTCCGATTATTTCCCTACCATTGCCCATATTTTAGGCATTGATATCCAAAAATACAACCGCCCTTATGACGGGGAAAATCTTATTCCTTATTGGACAGGTCAAAAACAACAAAGAATTCAACCTTTGGCTTTCCAATTTGGAAACCAATTTGCTCTGATCGACAATGACTTCAAATTGTACGGCAATCCAAATGACGATGTAGAGCTCTATAACCTCAAAGAGGACAAGGGAGAGAAACACGATTTGTCAAGCGCTCAACCCCAAAAATTAAAATGGTTACAGACCCAATATCAAAAGTGGAATTCGACCGTTCAAAACAGCGAAAAGGGAGGAGATTACTAATTTTAGTCTAACTTGCTTGAGGTTTACGGAAAACAAATTTAAAGGATGAAACACATTCAAGAACTGATAGACCTGATCACTTTGGAAAAAAAGGGCGAAAACACCTTTCAAGGCCAAAATTTCCAAACCTCTTGGGGTCGTGTCTTTGGAGGACAAGTATTGGCACAATCGCTGCATGCGGCCTATCAGACCGTTCCCAAAGATCGTTTTGCCCATTCACTTCATGGCTATTTTATTTTAGGAGGTAATTTGGACCTGCCCATTACCTATGAGGTTGACGTGATCCGTGACGGAAAGAGTTTTACGACTCGAAGGGTAGTCGCCTTTCAAGAAAGTCGCGCCATTTTTAATATGTCTGCTTCCTTCCAATTGGAGCAAAACGGCGTAAATCACCAATTTTCAATGCCCAATTATATTCCACCCGAAAAATTGCTGAGTGATTTGGAGCAGTTGGAAGTCCAAAATACCGATCCTAAAGTCTACGACCGATTTAAAAAAATCAAACCCGAAGTCATCGAATTCAGACCCGTGGAAAAACTGACCCTTAGAGACGATATCGATGCCCCAGCCGAGAGCAATTACTGGTTTCGTTCCAAAGAGATAACCCCATTTGGCTTGGACTTGCAACATCAATTGTTGGCTTATATATCCGACTATGGCCTATTGCGCACGGCCACTTTGCCTCACAAAAAAGAACTGAGCCAGGGGCCGACATTCTACACGAGTATTGACCATGCATTGTGGTTCCATCGTCCATTTTCTCTACAAGAATGGCTTCTGTATGCCATGGACAGTCCCAGTGCTTCCAATTCCAGAGGTTTTTCCAGAGGTTCTATTTTTGACCGTGAGGGTTTATTGGTCGCTTCCTCTGCCCAAGAAGGGTTGATCCGACAATTGTCATAGGAAGGTAGGGTATTACAATCCTCTTTCGGTTAATTTACATATGAAGAAAAATACCGGTTACCCTTTTATGAAAATTCTTTTGTTGCTGATCTTACTGTCTATGGGGGTGCATTGCAGCAAAAACGACAACCCACAGGGGATAGAAGATATATTGCCCGATCGTGCTCCCATTTCGCCCAATATTTTATTGGTCATAGCCGACGATATGGGTGTGGACGCTACTCCTGGTTATAATTTGGGGACATTACAAGCCCATATGCCCACCCTTATGGATTTGCAAGCCAATGGCATTACCTACGACAATGTTTGGTCGGCCCCCTTGTGCGCCCCTACTCGAGCGTCCATCATCACCGGAAAATACGGCATCCACAATGGGGTACTCAATACTAGCTCAAGTGCAGGAACCCTACCCCCAACCTTAAAAACCATTCAGGCGTATCTCGACGAGCAATTGGGCAATGCCTATGCCCATGCCTTGATTGGCAAATGGCACCTGTCTAACAAAGAAGAAAATCGACCCAATGAAATGGGTATCGACCATTTTGCAGGATTAATTCCTGGCACCCTTTCCGATTACTACAATTGGGAAGTCACGGTCAATGGCCAAACCACCCTCAGTACCGAGTACATCACCTCTCATTTCACCGATTTAGCTATCGACTGGATCAATATTCAAGAAAACCTTGGTTTTGTTGGTTGGCCTATACCGCACCTCATTCTCCTTTCCACTTACCCCCTGCCGAGATGCACTCCCAAGGCAGTTTGGTGGACGATCCTGCAAGTATAGCGGTCAATCCTCTGCCTTATTATAGGGCCATGATCGAAAGTATAGACCATGAAATGGGACGGTTGCTGAACCAAATTCCTGCGGCCCAACGCGACAATACTGTGATTATTTTTGTGGGAGACAATGGCACCCCTGGTCCAGTGATTCAACCTCCTTTTGTGTCCAACCGATCCAAAGGCTCCTTATACCAAGGCGGAATTCATGTGCCCATGGTGGTATCTGGGCCGGGTCTGACCCGAAAAGGAGAGAGGGACAGCAGTCTGATCCATACGGCAGATTTATTCTCTACCATCGCACAAATCGCAGGGGTAGCCACTCCACAATACCAAGACAGTCAAAGCTTTTTGAGCACCTTTTCTGACGCTGCATCAGGTCCCAGAAAATATAATTATTCAGAAATTTTAGATCTTCAACAACCCGCCAAATCCGGCTATACCCTCCGAAACGAACGCTATAAATTAATGATTTTGGACAACGGCTCTTCCCGACTGTACGATTTGCAAAGTGATCCTTACGAATTGGACAATTTGATGAGTAGAACGTTGTCTGCTGAACCACAAATGGCTTTGGAGGCACTTCAAGCCAAAGCCCTAGAAATCCGTTGAGGAGTTTGGATGAGATGCCCTACCTTTGAGGGAAGTGGTTGGAGAAAAATTTGGACTGCCTCCTAGGCAGATTCATTCATACCATTAAATACGTTAAAAAAATGAAAGCCTTTTATTGCCTCCCTTTTGCGTTCATGATCCTAATTGCTTGTCAAAAAAACAATACATCCGAGGCAGAGACCTCAAAAACCTACAGCTATTGGGTAAGTGACAAAGAAAGTAAGAACTTCAGTGCTTCCTCATTACAGTTTTTGGCGCGTTTAACGGTTGATACTCTATCGAAATATACTTATACCGATGTAAAAGGAATAGAAATCATCTACAACACCATGGACGCATTCAAAAACCCCATCGAAGCTTCAGGTATGTTGTTGATCCCAGAGGGATTTGAGGGCATGGGTCCCCTAATTTCATACCAGCATGCTACACTCAGTAGCGATGCAGATGCCCCCACCAACAGTGGGCTTGGAGCAAACGAATTGAGCATAGCAGCAGTGATGTCAGGTATTGGAGCAGTAGTGGCGGTTGCAGACTATGTGGGCTATGGTCACTCCAGTGATCACAAACACCCGTATCAACACAAAGAAAATACGGCCCAGACGACCTACGATTTCCTGTTGGCTGTTGAGGAATACCTGCATCATCAAAAAATCAGAACCAATGGAGCACTTTACCTTACGGGTTATTCACAGGGAGGTCATGCGACTTTATCTTTACATCAAAAAATAGAAACAGAAAACAAATTTCAAGTTACCCATTCCATCCCTGGAGCAGGAGCTTACAACCTCACTTTACTCACTCAAGAAATTTTATCCAAAGATGAAGACCTACCGTTCATGTCTGGTTATGTTTGGGTATTGGAGGTTTACAACCGGATTTATCCCACTTTGAACCGACCGTTGAGCTTTTATTTTAAAGAACCCTATGCCAGCCGATTGAGTAGTTTAACGGCATTTAATGCTTCTATGGATACGACGCTGATTCCTCAAAATCCTCAAAAACTTTTTAAAAAGGAAACGATCGATGACTTTCTAAGCGGAGCGGATACGGAATGGATTGAGATCATGCATCAAAACAGTGTACACGATTGGTCTCCCAAGGCACCCATCACTCTTTTTCACGGTACAGCCGACGATTATATTTATCCCTCCAATCCCGAATCTGCCTTTTCCCAAATCAAGGCCAATGGAGGAGATATTCATTACATCCCCTTGGAGGATTTGGACCATCACGAAGCTTTCGCTCCTTTTCTTTTGGGGGCTTTAAAAATCATCTTCCAATAACAACTATAAATATAGTAAATAATTTTACAGAACCTCAGTAATATCAATGGTTAAGGGAGATTTTCTATTTTTTAAATGAATTGTTGTATTCAAAGCTGAGGCTCTTTTTTTGGGGGGGAATACTGATGTTATTTTCAGCATTTGTTGATGGTGGGACTGGCCATAAATCATCATTTAGCCTCCTCAAAACTTTATGAAAGTAAGCAGGTCAGCCCGTCTTTTCCTTCCTTGTTTATTACTTTTCTTCTTTGGGGTTCCCCTACTGTGTTTTTCTTTTTAATTTGCACAAAATCGTTTTGATGGAAATCGGAATATTAGTGGTATCGGCTTTGACCTTGGGTTTACTTTTGTTTTTGTTGTCAAAAAAACAAGGGAATAATGATCTTTCGGCTGAGTTGCGGGAATTGATCAAAGGCGAGTTTCACCAGAATCGTGAGGAGTTGACCCATAATCTAAGGGAAACCCGTTTGGAGATTACCCAAAGTATGGAGCGTCTCAATGAAGTATTGGCCAAAAAAGCCAAAGAAGACCGTGAAGAATTGCGTACCACCCTTAAAGATTTTCAGGAATCTTTTTCTAAAAACGTTGCGGCTTTCAACGAGCTGCAAAAACAAAATTTTGAACGCCTCAACCAAAAGCAGGATGAGTTGATAAAGTCTACAGAGCTCAGATTGGAGAAAATGCGTGAGACGGTAGATGAAAAGCTCCACAAAACTTTGGAAGACCGACTGGGAAAATCTTTTGAGGTGGTCACAGAGCAATTGCTTAAAGTCCAAAAGGGCTTGGGAGAAATGCAGACATTGGCCTTGGGGGTAGGCGACTTGAAAAAGGTGTTGAGCAATGTCAAAACCAGTGGGGTATTGGGGGAGATACAATTGGGCAATATATTGGAACAAGTTCTGGCGCCCGAGCAATACGACTCCAATATAAAAACCAAGAAAGGTTCGGATGCGTTGGTGGAATTTGCGATCAAACTCCCTGGGAAAAGCCACAGCAGTGGACCGGTATATTTGCCCGTGGATGCCAAGTTTCCACAGGAGGATTACACCCGTTTGCAATCGGCTTATGAGTCGGGCGATCCCCTTGCGATCGAAACTTCATTGCGGGCACTGCTCAATGTGGTGAAGAAATTTGCCAAAGACATTTCCCAACGCTATATCGACCCCCCCCATACTACAGATTTTGGGATTATGTTTTTGCCTTTCGAAGGGCTTTATGCGGAGGTGACACGTCATCCCGAAGTGATTGCTCAGTTGCAAAGAGAATACAAAATCATCATTACGGGACCCACTACCTTGGCGGCCATGCTCAACAGTTTGCAAATGGGCTTTAAAACTTTGGCCATTCAAAAGCGCAGTAGCGAAGTATGGGAGGTTTTGGCGGGTGTGAAAAAGGAATTTTCCAATTTTGGGATAGTATTGGAAAAAGCGCAGCGTAAAATCAAGGAGGCCGACAATGAGATTGAGAAAATGGTTACGACCCGTACCCGAATGATGTTGTCCAAACTGCGAAAGGTGGAGCAAATAGAACCCACAGAGGCAGAAGAGGAAGAGGACGATTTCCTAAAACTTCAATAGTTATAGTCCTGCAATTATTTCTACTTCGGGATGCTGTGCTTTAAAGCTTTCGATCCCTGCAGGGGTGACGCGAGTGTTCCAGAGAAATAGTTTTTTTAAATTCTTCATTTGGCCCAAGGTAGCAAAAACGGCATCATTGATACGGGTTCCATAGAGATTGAGCTGGTTGAGATTTTCCAATGCTCGAAGTGCTTCGATGCCTTTGTTGGTCACCATGGGATTTTTCTGAAGCTTAAGTCGGGTCAGGTTGGGAAAATTGGCCAGGTAGATCAACTGATTGTCTGTGAGCCTACAATCGGTGAGGGTGAGCCAAGTAACATTGTTCTTGACTTGTTGGATGTTGACTAAATCGGCGTTTTCGATTTTTTTTTGGGTAAATTTTACGTCCAAAAAACTTTCTTCGGGATTGATAAAACGCCAGCTGAATTTTTCTCCATTGATTGCTTCCAAATCGCTTGGAGCAGGGGGGGTCAAGGTTAGGGTTTCTAAATAGGACTTTTCTCTGAGATCGAGCCCGTACTGGAGTTCCATGAGACGTTGTATTTTGGGGTCTTTTCGAACTGCGGTAACGGGGATTTGTTTTTCGGCACCATTGTCGATCCACCATTCGAGTGTGGCAATTTGGTCATAGCTGAGGGGTACCCCAGCTGGAGGCATGAATTTGGGATGGTCTTGAGGAAAACTTACCCTTTTGTAGATCAAGCTTTTGTAGGGCATGCCTTTTTGTATTCCGACCCCACTGTTGCCCCCTTTTAATAAGGCCTCGAAAGAAGTCATATTGAGTCCTCCATAGGATTGCTTTTGGTTGTGGCAAGCCATACATTTTTCCTCCAAAACGGGATAGACCAAATCTTCGAAGACGAATAGAGAGTCCACAGCAGCACGTTTTTCTTCGCTGATGTGTGTGGTTTTCTCTTGGGTAACAAAAGGCAAATTATTGATCAAGTAATTTTGACCATGGGTCATTTCGCCTCCGTAATGTCCCGTAATAGTGATCAGTACCATTGCAGTCAGGTTGAAAAGGTGGGTAAAGGTAGTAGAATACTTAAAGTTTAGATAACGGAGGATCCAAACGAAAAAACAGAGACCGACAAAAGCGATTCCTCCCCATCGGTGAATGCTGATTTGCGATTCAAAATAATAATTATTATCTCCCAGAAACCAACCAAAAAGTGCAGCCCAAAACCCACTTAAAAAGGAGAGAAACCAACCAAATGTAACAATCTTGTCCACAGTACTGTTATTCCTGTTCCTCATAATAAAATCTATACCAATGGTCATGAGTAGGATGCCAATGGGCAAATGAACTATTAGAGGATGGAGACTACCAAGAAAATCGATGAGTTCTGAAAGCATAATTTAGGCCAAGACTTCATTGACTACATTGCCATGAACGTCGGTCAATCGGTAGCGTCTGCCTTGGAATTTAAAAGTTAGTTTTTCGTGATCAATACCCAAAAGGTGCATCATAGTGGCTTGAAAATCGTGAATGTGTACAGGTCTTTCGGTGATATTGTAGCCAAATTCATCGGTCGCACCAATGGTAATTCCTTTTTTGACTCCTGCTCCTGCCATGAAGATGGTGAAGCAACGGGGGTGGTGATCTCGACCGTATTTGTCGGGTTTGAGCATGCCTTGGGAATAATTGGTTCGGCCAAACTCTCCTCCCCAAATAACCAAAGTGTCTTCCAACATTCCCCTTTGTTTGAGGTCTTGAATGAGTGCGGCGGTTCCTTGATCGGTTTCTTTGGTTTGCTTTTGTATGTCAATGGGCAGGTTGCCGTGCTGGTCCCATCCTCGATGGTAAAGCTGAATGAATTTGACATCTTTTTCTGCGAGTTTTCTGGCCAGCAAGCAATTGGCTGCAAAGGTGCCTGGGTTTCTGCTGTCTTGGCCATAGAGATCGAAAATGTAGTCGGGTTCATCGGATACATCCATCACTTCGGGTACCGAAGTTTGCATGCGGTAGGCCATTTCGTAGTTCGAAATTTTGGTTAAAATTTCAGGGTCCCCTATGTCTGCATGTTGAATGTTTTGAAGTTTTTTGAGGGACTTAAGTTGTTCTTCTCTAATGCCGCTGCTCACTCCTGGAGGATTATCGAGGTAAAGAACGGCATCTTTTCCGGAGCGAAATTGTACCCCTTGGTGTTGAGAGGGGAGAAATCCATTGCCCCACAATCTGGAATAGAGGGGTTGACCGTTTTTACCTTTGGTGACCAAAACGACGAATTCGGGTAGGTTTTTGTTGTCGGTTCCCAAACCGTAGCTGAGCCATGATCCAATGGAGGGTCTGCCGGGCAGTTGTGACCCTGTTTGGATCATAGTCATGGCCGGGTCGTGGTTGATGGCATCGGTGTACATGGATTTGATGAAACAGAGTTCATCAACGATTTTGGCAGTGTGGGGCATGATTTCGCTCATCCAAGCACCGCTCTGACCGTGTTGTTTGAACTTGAACAAGGAGCCTGCCATAGGAAAGGAATTTTGTCCAGAGGACATCCCTGTGAGTCGTTGTTCTCCAATGATGCTTTTGGGGACTTCTTCGCCAAACATTTCATTGAGTTTGGGTTTGTGATCGAAGAGGTCCAACTGAGAGGGTGCTCCACTTTGAAAAAGATAGATGACCCTTTTGGCTTTGGGAACGAAGTGGGGCAGCTTCATTTTTTTGCTGTCCAAAAGGTTTAAAAACTCACTGTTTCCATAAGCATTTACCGGACTGATCAGCGAACCCAAAGAGAGGGCTCCGAGTCCGAGGGAAGTACGGGTAAGAAAATCCCTTCGAGAGTAGTTTTTATTTTCGTGATGATGATCGTTGCAGTGCATCTTAGCGTTTGGTGTAAGTTTCGTTGTGATTGAGTAGTGTATTGGCCACCATGGTCATGGCGGCAGCTTTTACAGAAAATATATTTTTGTCTCTGGGCTTTTCCCCTACGTTGACCACTTGGTAGGCATTGTCTCTGTTTTGTTCAAAAAATTGATATTGTCCTTTGTAAAGCTTCACAAGGATATCGAGTTCTTCTTTTTTGGGGTGGCGGGCAGTAGCCCATCGAAACCCATAGCTGATCTGTTCTTCGAGTGTATTATTACTTTTGATCATTCTTTCGGCAAATACTCTTGAAGCTTCGAAAAATTGTGGATCGTTGAGCAAAATCAGTGCTTGAAGTGGGGTGGAAGTAACCTCTCTTTTGACGGTACAGTTTTCCCTGGATGTAGCATCGAAGGTGATCATATTGGGCGGTGGGGAAGTCCTTCGAATAAAAGTATACAGTCCTCTGCGATAGAGGTCTTCTCCATCAGATTCGTCGTACTCGAGCAAGAAGGTTGAAAAGTTATTTTTTTCTTTCCACAGGCCTTTGGGTTGGTAGGGTTTTACACTTTCTCCTCCTACTTTTGGATTCAAAAGACCACTTACTTTAAGCGCATTATCACGAATGATTTCGGCAGGTAACCGACTGGAATTGGCTCTTGCCAAGAGTCGATTTTGCGGATCTTTCTGGTCTAGAATTTCGTGGCTTACAGATTGTTGTTGATAGGTTTGGGAGAGGACCATTTTTTTGAGTAGTTTTTTTACATCCCAGTCCTCTCTAAAACTTATGGCCAGCCAATCGAGTAGTTCGGGATGGGAGGGCAATTGGCCTTGCACGCCAAAATCGTCGGGGGTGGCCACGAGTCCTTTGCCAAAAATCATTTGCCAATAACGGTTGACGGCAACCCTTGCGGTAAGTGGATTTTTGGAATCGAAAAGCCATTGGCTGAGGCCTAAGCGGTTTTTGGGTAAATCTTTATCCATGGACGGTAGGATTTCGGGTACTTTGGCCTCTACCGCATAGAGGGGTTCGTTGTAATTGCCTCGGTTGTAAAGGTAAGTAGTGCGTGGTGTATCCATTTCTTTCATCACCATGATTTCTTGCACCGGTGCGTAGGTTTGGAGGTATTCTTCTCTGTTTTTTTGGAGTTGTTTTTTGAGATTTTGGATTTTAGGGTCCTTTTCAATGAGGTGATTTTTGACCATGGGCCATGTGGGGGCACTTTCAGCTCCTGAGGTTTCTGAATGTAGGGATTGGATTTCGTATGGGGTGAGTACTCCTTTGAAAAACTTCAATTCGTCGAGTTTTCCACTGAAAAGGCCATAGTCGCCAGTAGAACCTTCATAAGACCGACCTATGGCCAGATTTCTATCGGAATTGATAAATCCTTTTTCCCGGTCTCGTCGGGTGGGAAGCATACTTTTGTATAGGTTGTCTATGACGCCTACTTTTTTGATTTCTTTTCCATTGCGGTACAAGTGGACCCCTGCTGCTTTTCCGCTGCCATCGACGGTAACGGTGAGGTGATGCCATTGGTTTACGGCCAGGGAGTCTACAGACCTTACGTGTATGAGGTTGGAAGGAGTAACGTTGATGAGTCTAAGATTGAGTCTGTTTTGATCGTCCAAATAGGATTCCCACCCCCGCCAGAGGTCATTTTTACCTCCACTATTGGCGATCAGTGTTTGGGAGGAACCTTCTTTTCTTTTTTGGGTATTCATCCAAATGGAGAATGAAAAAGGGTCAGTCCACTCCAGATTGGGGATCAATTTGTTGGTGATGTAGAGGTGGTCGTAATCTTTGCTGAACTGAAAGGCGTTTCCTTTTATACCCTCAACCATTTCGGGCATTTGATCTGCTCCGCCATAAAAATCTTTTTGACCATCAACGCTGTGTCTTCCTTTTTCGATTTTTGCCATTTTTTCAAAAGCACCGTGAAAGATCCATTGAGGTTTTGCAGGGGTATTGGCAAGCAGTTCTTCGGAATATTGATAAACGTCTTCCAATTGTTTGCTGGTGATGGCGATTTCTTTTTTGATGCAGTTCAATCCATCATTGAGTTGATCGAGTTTACGCTGTGTTTCTTCATCCGAAAGTGGAAGTAGAGGGCCAAATTCGCCATCGTCACCCGTCATCCCCAATTCTCTGATGTTGTTGAAAAAGGCGGTGAGTTGGAAGTAGTCTTTTTGAGAAATAGGATCGAATTTGTGGTCATGGCATTTGGCGCAGGCCACGGTAAGTCCCAGAAAGGCAGTGGACAGTGTTTCGGTCCGGTCAAAGACATAATGCAGTCGCCATTCTTCGTCGATCACACCTCCTTCAGCTGTCATAGGGCTGTTTCGGTTGAAAGCGGTTGCAAGTTTTTGTTCTTTGGTGGGATGGGGGAGTAGGTCTCCAGCCAATTGCCAGGTGACGAACTGATCGTAGGGCATATTTTCTTTAAAGGCTTTGAGAACCCAATCCCTCCAGGGCCACATTGTTCTGACCCCATCGGCGTGCAAACCGTGGGAGTCGGCATAGCGGGCAAGGTCGAGCCAGTCCAGTGTGAGGCGTTCTGCGTGGGCATCGGTATCGAGCAATTGATCCACTAAGTTTTCAAAGGCTTTTTCGCTTGTGTCATTCAGGAAAGCGTCGAGTTCTTCCAATGAAGGGGGGAGTCCTGTAAGGTCTAAATAAACCCTTCTGGCCAAAGTGGCTTTGGAGGCTTTGGGGGAGAAATTCAGTCCTTCTTGATCCAGTTTTTCCTTGATGAACCGGTCTATAGGATGGGGTAATGTTTCGTCTTCGGTATTGATTTTTTGTTTTTTGGGCGGTATAAATGCCCAGTGTTCTTTCCATTCGGCTCCTTGTTCAATCCATTTGAAAATGATCGCTTTTTCTCTATCGGTCAATTTCAGATTGGATTCTGGAGGAGGCATGACGATGGCGGGATCGTCGTGTATGATTCTTCTTGCGCTTTCACTTTTGTACAAGTTGCCAGAACTGAATGCCCTTTTGCCACTCTCTAATTTGGAAAAGGCAATGGATTCTATATCGAGTCTTAGTCCAGCTTTACGGGTATTTTCGTCAGGGCCATGACATTGGTAACAGCGGTCGGAGAGTATGGGTTTGACGTGATAGTTGAAGTCGACTATTTCGGGTAAATTGCCGTATTCCTGAGTGATCTCTTGAGGGATTTCAATAGAGCAGGAAAAGAGTAGTCCAGTTAAAAGGGAAACGGCATAAACCTTTTTCATATCAATTGATCAAGATCATTTTGGATAAAATATACACTAATATAATTAATTTTTGTAATAAACGTAAGGGATTTGGTCGGTGGGGAATTTTAAGAATTTTAAAACGTCGAATTCGTTTTTGAGAGGGGTGTAAGGTCTAGGGTTTTTTGGGGTAAAAACTTTGAGTTTATCGGGCGCTAAAATTTGAATGAAGCTTTCATCGATCTCTTCATTATTTTGGGTCTTTTCACCATCGAGTTGGAGGTGTTTTGAAAAGAAACGGTAAGCAGCAATTCTTTTGGAATAACCATAATCGTGTTTTTCAAGGGCGAGGTGAACGTTTTCCACGTGATCGCTTTTGCCCATGGCGGCATAGACTTTTTGGATGTAGGGGAATTCTACATGGGGGGTATTTCGGGTCCAGTCGTCGCCATTGGAAATCAAGAGCATGGGACGCGGTGCGGCCAAAGCGGCAATTTCTACGTTATTGGTTTGGAAAGTGTTGGTTTTGTGAATGGGCATTCCGCTTTCGCAGGCACATCCTCCAAAAAAATGGGCTGAGACTTGGACGACAGGAACGGATACTTTAATCCGTTGATCGATAGCGGTGAGGATAAAGGTTTGAGTTCCTCCTCCAGAGCCCCCAGTTATTCCGATTCGTTGAGGATCAACTTCGGAGAGGCTCAGCAGATAATCCAGCACTCTTTTGCTGTTCCACGTTTGCAACAATAGGCTGATGGGCATTTTATGCCTGACCTGACTGCTTTCGCCATAACCTACCATATCATAGGCAAAAACGATGGCTCCTTTGCAGGCCAAATAGGCACTGCGCAGCTGAACGTAATCTGTAAATCTTTTGTTTTCGAGATGTCCGTGAGGACTTAATAGGGCGGCATATTGTTTTTGTTTTTTTAAGGGACGGTATAGGTTTCCGGTAACATAGAAACCTGGAAAGCTTTCGATGGCAATGTTTTCTACGCTGTATCCTTCCATTATTTTTTTGGAATGAATTATAACATTGATTTTGCCGTCGTAGTGAGAAATTTTATCCCATTGCATGCCTTTCAAAATACCTTCTCTGATGGTTTGCGCTCTTTTTTCCCAAGATGGGGCATCGTTCCAAAGTTGGGAAAAGTCTTCCAATTTGGCTTTGCCCTCAGCTTCTGTCCAATGGCGCCCATTGCAAATCATGGCATTGGATATATATTGAGTCCCTTGATCGGTCTCTATATTGAAGCCTTGAGAAAGGAGGGCAGTAGTGTTTATGAAAAACAAGCTGAGCCCCAATGGAATAGAAATACGCATGAAAAATGATTTTAGATCACAAGTTAAAGAATCTCCTTATATAAATGTAAGAATTTTTGAGGCTGGTTTACAGCTCAAGGAGAAGAGTATTAAATGATATATTCAAAGGCATTAATGAGGGGGTAGAAAAAATAAAACTTTTTAAACCGTGAATTATAGTATAAAAATATTTTAGCTCCAGCAATCAGACCGACATTTTAACTGAGGAAATCATCCATATTTTCACCTAATTATTATTCTTAAAATAAGATTATCCCTTTAAGGGTTGTTCTTTTAAACATGATGACTTGAGAAGAATTTTTTTTTAGATTTGCAAAAAAATAAATAAATGCCAGAGATATCTTACAACTATAAAATACAGTCAGAAGAAAACTTAGAAGAGGGTAAAGTTTCTAATGAAATTCAAAATTATATTCAAAGAGAATTTAATAAGGTGTCCTTTAATGGAAATGATTTCAACGCATCTGTAAAGAGTAGAATTTTAAATCCAGTTATAAAATTTGAAGGCAATTTTGAAATAAAAATTAAAGACAATAAGGCTAAGATTTTTTTGAATGTAAACACAAAACTGAATGGTTGGTTTTGGTTTGAAATAGTAGTAGGATTATTTTTCCCGGTTTTATGGGTGCTTTTAGGGATACAATGGTATACTCAAAAAAACAAATCTTCCAAGATATTTAATAATCTCAGAAATCATTTGGATTCAAGATTTTCTTCATTTTAAGCATATTATCGGATTCTTTACATTGAAATTAGAGATAAAGTTCTAAATAAAAAAAAGGGCTAACTTTAGGAATGAATGTTAGGTGGAGATTGCTAAAAGAGGTATCTCAGGTTCTAAAACCATGAATATGAAGGGCTGAAAATTGAAAAAAATTCAATTACAGTAACACTCAAAATGGAACAAGATAGGTTCCGACTTTTGTCAGATTTGATAGGAGGTAAATTTAAAGATCAGGTTACTGGTAACCGTGAACCCCTTTTTTATTTGAATTTACCTATTCTATTTTTGTTTTTTTAATCACTATTGAATTTAATTTCAATAAATTGACCTTCAATTATTAACCCTATGAAAACAATACTAATAGAAAAAACAATTCCTTTTTTGTTTTTAATTTTTGTGACTTTTTCGTGTCAGAATAATGAAAATAAATCTACTTCTTCTGACAATAAAAAATCAAAAAACGAAATCATTTTCAGTGTTAATGCGTATTCTTTTTCGGACCTTTTAACGGCTTCATATCCAGAAAGCAACCAACAGTTGTTTTCTCTTTTGAATCTACTCGACTGGTTTCATTACAAAGAAATAAAAGCCATTGACCCCACGGGCTATTTTTTTCCGGGCTATCCCAATCCCCCGACAGATGCTTTTTTAAAAGAATTTATAGACAAAGCAAATCGTTATGGGATCAGCATCAGCGGAACGGGAATAAGAAACGATTTTTCCCATCCAGATCCCAAGGTTAGGGAAGAGGGCATAGAACGAGCCATAGCCTGGTTAGAAGTAGCATCCAAACTAAATGCACCAGTACTCAGATGTTTTGCCGGTAAAATACCAAAAGATTCTGAGGATGATTGGGAAACTCTAGCACAACGCGTCATAGAATCAATAGAGCAACTTATTCCTTATGCCCAAAAATTCGGCGTAAAAATAGGGATTCAAAACCACGGAGATGTTTTAAGAAACGCGGAACAATGTTTATATATATTAGAGAAATTAAATTCTGAATGGGTAGGCTTGGTCGTAGATACAGGTCATTTTCATACAGACGACCCCTATAGTGATATCGAAAAAGTGATCCCTTATGCTGTAAATTGGCAAATCAAAGAGTACACTGATGCCAGCGTGAGAGAAGAAAAAATGGATTATAAAAAGATCATGGGTTTAATCGAAACTGGCGGATATAAAGGATTTGTTCCTGTGGAATCTTTGAAAAGAAAGAATGAGCCCTATCGTCCCTTTGAAAGAGTAGCTGAAATGTTGGAAAAATTAGAACAAGAAAGGAGTCAATAAGTTAGCCTCCTTAATGTTCTTCTTTTCGATTAAGGACAAAAAATAATCCCTAACGCATTAACTTTAAATGAGTTAGGGATTTATAAGGTGTACCTCCAGTACTAAAACCAATATCCATATTTGGAACAAGATTTGGAACAAATCAGGATTTAAAAAAAAGAAAACCCTGTAAATCAATGACTTACAGGGTTAAAGTGTGGTACCTCCAGGAATCGAACCAGGGACACAAGGATTTTCAGTCCTTTGCTCT
>ERZ887851.56-NODE-56-length-97486-cov-17.168150_pt1 | contig 97486 bp, 126 predicted proteins | sample MGYA00521100_ERZ887851 | MGnify/ENA primary metagenome ERZ887851 (study PRJEB32303, sample SAMEA104408602) | aquatic metagenome | biome: Brackish water; feature: Pelagic; material: water | place: Baltic Sea | collected 2014-06-06T16:11:00 | depth 11,444 m ... | reverse complement strand
CAATCATCTATTTATAATAATTATAGGGGTATTAACTTTAACTCGTTTAAGGGCGATTTCTGAGGGTCCCCATTCTTTGGGCACGATTACCCGCTATAATTTTTTGACCAATGTTGTTTCCCTCTCGTATAACTTGATTATAACTCATTTTTTTGTTGTTATAATTCTTCATCAAACTTTCTATCGTACGGTTGGGAACCCTTTTACTTTTTAGGTTTTTAAGTAACTTCTTACGTTGTTCAGCACTTGGCTGTGAGTTTCCGGAAGACACGTTACCGTTCTTATTGTTACCCGCAATAGAGTACCTTGAACCAACACCACTTTGTGCGTTAGGACCTCTCACGGGTGGAGGTCCGTTATTGTTCTTGTTCTTGTTATTTACTCCCTGATTTGCAAGTGCCGCTGCAAGAATGTTATTAGGATTGTTTGGTCTCTTCCTTTTTACTCCTTTATTCTCATTAACCACTCGTATTGGGGTACGCTTAATTTGTTTTTGTCCTTGAGATTTCATTATCATGTTCGCAAAAGCTCTGTTTCTATTATTTCCCCTAGTTCCATTAGATTCACCAGTTCCCTCGTTCACATTTGGAGATTTTCTTGTATTTCTCTTATTGATTGTGTTTCCACTCCCTTCTAAAACAGAGTTTAAACGACGATTTTGAGGCATCCCCGCAAGACCGCCGTTTCCATTTTTCTTTCCATTTTTGTTTCCGGAACTGGTGGCAGTATTTTTATTATTCACACGTTCCGAATTAGGTCTTTCTGATGGGACACCAGTAATTTGAGATCCGGCACGACCTGCGTTTTGGCGGTTAGGTATTTTGATGATATTGTTTAAACCTATAACTTTAGCCGTACCTTGAGTTGACGTAAGAAACCAAAGTTTAGGAGTTATACCGTTGACTGTGCATATATATAAAAACATATTAGCCATCATGGTATCTCCAGTTGTTAAAGCATAATGATAAGTATCACGATTTTGTCGATTTTGTGTGTTCTTAATAGTTCTAACAGCTGTAAGAACCTGCAAAAAATCACCTAAAAACTTCGACAACCTGGCTTGGGAGGTATTAATTCTCTTTGCTGCATCCTTACTCATTTTACCTGATAAACGAAAGACGCATTCAGGATCTTTTTTGTTTCGAAATCTTTTTGTTTGCATAGAATTGCTTAAATATATACCGTAACCACGTCCAATTCTTTTAGGTTTATTACTACCCTTTACAATTTTATCTAATTGTTGTGAATAATACACTTCAAGATTTGTCTTTCCCAGTTCGTGTTCAATTGTGAATTTAGGTTGATGGTAATTATATGTCAATCGTGACGTTGGTTCTTTCCGCTTGTGCATCATGACGAGTTCACTATCAGCTTTAGCACTATCAATAATTAAATCCACACCTGGATCCATAAAGTTAGCAACGGTAATCATTGGATATATACTTTTAACTCTTTTTTCCACACCGCCGCCGGCGCGAGGGCGCGAAACGGTTTGCGCGGTTCTATTAATCGTACGAGTTGCCGTTCTTGCTTTATCTTCTTGGTCAACTAACCAATAAAGAAAGTTTCCCCCCTTTATAATATAAGGGGTTACCTCACTCTTGTTCAATTCTATAGCATTTTTAACAGCGTTACTTTTGTCATAAATCTGTTCAAATGACGCTTTTATTCGACTCTCTTTACCAGTCGCAGATTTACCCATAATATCTTCCATCTTCGAAATAAAAGGTGTTACCTTGGGTTGAATATCAATACCAGATCCAAAAAAATACCATACAGGTGTTTTTATTTCTTTTTTACCATCACTATAACTACCTTTACAAAAATCGTCGAAAGTCATATTCTTCACTGGAAGTGTACCATCGTGTTCCATATCTAAATACATGAGATAAGCAAAGTTCAACGTCTTTTCTATACTATTAAGATCAATGGTAAGATTCATATCTTTCGGACCTCTGAAGTAACTTATACGTGATTTATTACCGGGTTGTTTATAAGTAAACATTTCGCAATGTTTTTGTATTATATCCATTCTCTCCTCGTCATTTTTACCTGAAAATAATTCACTAGTAAATACATTATTAGATGTATTGTCATAATAAGATATTAAGAAGTGTATAAGATCCCGATCACCCCCAAATTTCGCATTAACAATTTGAATTACCAACTTGGAAAGATCTTTAATTAATTTGAGTTGAGGGGTTGGCTTATTTTCTGGGCTGATATTCGTTTTAACAGGTCTATTACGTGTGTTACATTTATTGACCTGAGAAGTTGTATTCATTCTATAATTTACTGAGAAAAATTTCTATAATTAAAGAGTTACTACAAAATATACATAATGACTACTAAAGTGGCTATAGTTACAGGAGCCACAGGTCAAGATGGTTCATATCTATGCGAACTCTTACTGAGTAAAGGATATAATGTAAAATGTTTGGTACGTCGCTCAACTCAACAGATTGAGAAGAGTAATTTGGGTTCACTGGTGAGTTCTATAGAAATCTATGAAGGTGACATACTGGATCAACCTATTATTCATAAGATGATTCGCGACTGTGAAACGTATGACAGAGTTGAGATTTATAACCTCGCGGCGCAGAGTCATGTACATACATCTTTTAAGTGTCCAAGCTATACATTTGAGGCTAATACGTTTGGTATACTAAACATATTGGAAGGTGTGAGACATAGTTCCGAATCATCTAAATATCGTATATACCAAGCTTCTTCGTCTGAGATGTTTGGGAAAGTGGTGGAATCTCCACAAAATGAACAAACACCCTTCTACCCACGGTCAGTATATGGTGTGTCTAAGGTGGCAGCTCATTGGCTTGTAAAAAACTACAGAGAGTCCTACGGTATTTATGCGTGTTCCGGTATTCTCTTCAACCACGAGTCTCCAAGGCGAGGTGCAGACTTTGTTACTAAAAAGATTACAGAAGGTGTAAAACAAATCAGTAAAGGTGAAAAAGAGTACATAGAACTTGGAAATCTCAACGCTGTTAGGGATTGGGGTCACGCAAAGGATTACGTTGAGGCTATGTGGCTCACCCTTCAACAAGATAAAGCTGATGACTATGTAGTTGCAACTGGTAAAACACACTCGGTTAGAGATTTTGTTGAGTTGTGTTTTAAGGAAGTTGGAAAGAATATAACGTGGGTAGGTGAGGCAGAGGAAGAAACTGGTATTGTTGAGGATAAAGTAGTAATAAGAGTGTCTCCCTTATTTTATCGTCCATGCGAAGTGGATGCAGTGATCGGCGACGCATCAAAGATTAGAAATATTGGTTGGGTTCAAAATAATACAATTCATGACTTAATTAGCGACATGATGAGTTCTTGAGCTTTTTCATAGTCAACCTCCCACCACGTACCATAAAAGACTTTATTCAAAAAATCGGGAACTTCTGTATAGTTTATAGGAACTTCCTTAGATGGAAGAGTAATCCATGAAGGATCTTTGATGTGTACAAAAACACCTTGATCGTGGGCAATCACAGGTTTATTGAAGTATTGAGCTTCTAACATAGGTAGACCAACACCTTCACCTCTCGTAAAAGACACTACATAGTCACATATATTGTATAAACCAGCGAGTTCATCCAGACTAATTTTATCTGTAACATATTTGATGTTGGGTGAGTCTACGAGCCCTTCTGTATTGTTCGTTTTCATAATCAAAACATGTTTAGTTCCCTTCAAGACTTTCGTAAAAGTATTCACCAAGTTTATGGTATTCTTACGAACGTCATTTGTACCAACATACAAAAACACAATCTTATCGGGATTTCTCTTCTTAGGAACGACTTGCGGCTTCAACGTCACAAGAGGTGACGTGTACCAGTTTACAGCTTCACAATTAACACCGTGTTTAACGAGGATATCTTTGAGATAATCAAAGGGTACTACAACCTTTTCAAAATGTTTCATATTTTCTATAATATCTGGGTGAACATCAGATGTTTCAAACATTGTATAGAGTTGAACTCTACTTTCGGGAACTTGTTGAATCCATTGAGACCACATGGGATAAGTCTCAATGAGTTCAGAAATTGTACACAGATCTGGTGTGTCATCATCTGGTTGATCAAGATGCTGCTTCAAAAAGAAACGCCCATAGATCTTTCCAAACTTCATTTACTAAATATTAAGTGTTACTTTTATACCTATTTCAATCAAAGCTCACTTCACAGTCAATTGATGTGCACCTGTCACGACCAATCAGGTCATAGACCCAATCACCATCAACAATCTCATCTTCAATAAGTTTGTCCTTGAGTTCCTCAAGCTTTTCACGGTTTCCCTCAATGATACCTAAAGACTCACCGTAACAGTGAGTAACAAGGCTGTTAATCTCGAGGTCAACAAGTTTAGAAGCCTCACTGGACATATTGCGGTAGTCAAACTTGTACTTGCTAAAGCCATATGTGGTAAGCATCTCACGAGCAATCGTGTATACCTGGGCATAGTCACCCGAAGCACCCGTTGTTATAAGAGATTTTCCGTAGATGATCTCCTCAGCAGCCCTACCACCGAGAGCCACGGTGATCTGAGAAATGAGATACTCCTTGGTATACATAGCTGACTCAGCATTCTCCTCAGAGGGTTGGAAGAAGGTTACACCACCCGCACCACCACGTGGAATGATTGAGACCTTGCGAACGGTGTCATAGTCTGGGAGAATAGCACCCACTATGGCATGACCAGCCTCGTGGTAGGCTACAAGTTCTTTCTTCCTTTGGGAAAACTTCGTATCACCCTTCGCGCCCACGACGACGCGCTGATAGACATTTTCCACGATATCTGTAGTAATTGTCCCGTCGCCGTCTCTGACAGCACGGATAGCGCACTCGTTGAGAAGGTTTGCCAGTTCAGCCCCAGAAAATCCTGTAGTTTGCTTAGCAATGCTTTCAAGGTTGATATTACTCGCGAGCTTCTTATCACGTGCATGCACTCCCAAAATCTTCTTACGACCTCTGACACTAGGGAGACCAACTTGAATCTTACGGTCAAAACGCCCCGGGCGAAGCAGTGCATCATCAAGGATATCAATTCGGTTAGTAGCTGCAATGACAACGATACCAGTCTCATTGTCAAATCCATCCATTTCTGTGAGGAGTTGATTAATGGTTTGTTCCCTCTCGTCATTAGATGGCATGCCACCCGCACCGCGTTGTTTACCGACGGCATCAATTTCATCAATGAAGACAATGCAAGGTTGGTTTTCGCGAGCAACCTCAAAGAGATCTCGTACTCGTTTAGCTCCAACACCGACGAACATTTCAATAAAGTTTGCCGCAGAACATTGTATGAACGGAACATTAGATTCACCTGCGATAGCACGAGCAAGGAGAGTCTTACCTGTACCAGGCTTACCAGCAAGAAGAGCTCCGCGGGGGATCCTGGCCCCGCTCCCAAAATAACGTTCGGGGTTCTTAAGAAAATCCACAATCTCCTCGAGTTCATCCTTGGCTGCGTCAATACCCTCAACATCATTGAAACGGGTCTCTATATCTTCTTCCGCTTTAAAGTCCTTATTCTTTAGGAAAGGATTACCCATAGGTCCATTTTGACCACCTTGTCCACTAAACATACCACGAAACAGGAAAAAGGCGAGAGCAATTAGGAAAAAGGTAGACAGGTAATCAAGTAGGGAAGTAGGTGGAGTCATATCAATCATAACATTTGCATCGCTTTCCATAAGGGTTTGCCAAAGCTGTTCAGTTTGAACGATTTGAGTGTCTCCGTAGTTTCCCTCGTCATCATCATAGACGGCGAGATTTTGATTAGGTTTTACGACAACTCTCGGAAGTTCATTATTCTTGACACTCTTTACAAAATCACTATATGTCCTTGGGTGGTATACTCTCTCTTTTTTCTCAATGGTAACCGGAGGAGCTACGGGTAATTTAGCTGAGAGACTAAACATCTTTTTTAGTATACAGATTTAAGTTTTAACTAACTTTGTCTCAAGATTTTATTAAAGATCTAATAGTTTCTTCAGCCTTTTCATAGTCAATTTCCCACCACGTTCCGTAATAAACTTTCTCATAATCTACATCCATTTTATTTCTTATTTTAGTTTGGGTATATTTTGGATGTACCTCGTTAGATGCGAGAGTAATCCATGATGAATCTTTTAATTCTTTAAAAGAACCTTTATCATGTGCGATTATAGGTTTATTAAAATACTGCGCTGACAGTATATCATTGCACCATGTACCCGGTCCTTTTGTGAAAGTAACTACATAATCACACATTGCGTATAGTTTAGAAAGAATGTCACCATACATTATTTCATTAGTGAATTTAATATTTGGACCTGTTACTATATTATCGCACATATTTGAACGAACAATTAAAAAATGTTTCGTCCCCTTTAAAATTTTTGAAAACATTTTTGTCATATTTACAATATCTGTACGATCATCATTATAATCGGTATACAAAAATATAATTTCTTCTGGATTTCTTATTTTGGGAGGAAAAACTATTTCTTTTCTGGCTCTCCACTGACATGTCCATTCCAAATATTCACAATTAATTTCGTGTTTGGTCAGAATACTTTCCATATATTTGTATGGAACGTAAACTTTTACAAATAATTCTTTCATAAGTTTAATTATATCCGGGTGTATATCCGACGTATCAATTGATACGTAAAGTTGAATTTTACAATCCTCTCCGTCAATCTCCTTTATTCTTCTAGTCCAACCTGGCCAGGTAACGTAAGTATCCAGATCTGCGGAAATTGTACACAGATCTGAAGGTTCTGTAAGTTCTCCACATTTCTGCCAGGGTGTACCATCACCCTCATCTAGACCTAAATGTTCTGTGTGAAAATTTCGTCCATATATTTTTCCAATCTTCATCGTATAATAGTTATATTTAAAGTATAATGACGATTATATCGCATGAGTCATATAAATCTTGTTGTGAAATGTATAAACAACGGTAGATATAACGTATTTACAATAGCAGATGATGAGTATATAGGTCCAACTATAAACGCAGGTCATGAGTGGGATGGGTGGATGAGGGAAGATGTTCAAAAATATTACGTACCTGGCACTGAGATATTTGACATAGGAGCAAATATTGGGTACAACTCCCTGATGTTTTCAGATTATGGTCCTGTGTATGCTTTTGAACCTGTTTTTCATAAAATAGTAGAACTAAATATTGAAAACAACAAATTGAAACATGAAATACACTCGATACCTGTAGCACTTTCAAATAATTCCGAAAATGTCAATATGTATCTACCAAATACAGTCAAAATCACAGGATTGCGAAATTATGGTGGAACTTCTATTCATGGTACAAATCATTCAAATAAAATAGAGGTTACATGCCGTCGTTTGGATGATGTCTACCATGATCAAGGTAAGGTGTCTTTTATAAAATTAGATGTAGAAGGTCACGAACCACAGGTTTTAGAGGGTGCGAAGAAAGTAATAACCAAAAACTTACCAACAATATTGGTAGAACTAATTGACTATGAAAACAGTATAGTACCTCGAATACTCAAAGAATTTGGATACACTGAAGAACCAATTAGAAGACCCGAGAAGATGTACTTATTTCGCAGCCCTTTACATTATATCTAGCAAAACTCATTTTTTCCATCATATAGTACATTTGGTAAGCATCCACCACATTATCTGACCAATACTGTTCGGGCATACATTCGGGTATACCCTCTTTGGAGTAAAATGCCTTCTCACTACGCCTCTCTTCAAAGTGGGAAGGGTGATTGTCCCAAAGCCACATGAGGTGTCTCGCACATGTGTGTATTTTTCCATATCTACGCGTGTACTCAAGGGTGAGTGCAATACCAATCTTACACGTGTACATATAGTTTTCCAAACTCGTTGCAACCCACATAGTCATGGGATGCTTGGGGTGAGCAGGCTTGTAGCCGCGACGAGTTCCATCCTTAGTTAGTGGTGCATTTTGTGCAACATAATCTTCTTGTTGCGCAAAATGCCAAGCCATGTAGAGCATCTGTGTAATCTCAAGTTGTATTTTAACCACGTGCTGGTCGCATGACATTACGGCGATTTCTTTTGGAAGGAGAGAAAGAAAGAATATGTTCATCAATGTGATCAGAAGTTACACACAACTTTGGCTTGTAAACAAAAGCTTGAACGTCTCCGTAGTAGATTTGATTGTCACCAAACTCCCAAATTTTATTGTTGGCAGCTTCACGTGCGTAATTTGATGCTTCTTTTAGATTCCAAAAGGTGGATCTTTCGAGGATGAGGTTGCCGACGGTGACGTGGATGATGAACATTTTAAAGTAATTTATTAGGTGAAAGTCTTCACGACTTAGGCTGTCAAAAATATTATCTATACAAAATTCAAGGGAGAGATGAGTCAACAAACTTTATGGGATGCGTTACCAATTGAACTTCAAGAAGTGATTATAGAAAATTCTTTTGAACTTTGTAGGGAGGAATATCTTAACGTAAACCGTAAACACCACAATAGGAATAAGAAAAAACGGGAACGTAGTTTGCTAACTGCAGATATGATACGGTATATCATGTCAAGCACCGACGCGATTGAAATGATACAATGGGCTTTTCCAATAGAATTGATTGAATTGGAATTATTAGTTGATCCACCATTGAATGAAGTTAGGGACTATGATTACAACGAATATTACGATATATTCTTAAACCGTGCTATTGACTATCTAGAAGACCCTTCAAATAAAGATGAGTGGGTATGTCCTTCGGAAGATCATTGGATTACAATGTTTACCAGATTAAATGATTTTCACAGAAAACACACTCATCTTAATATACTCTCAGAAATAGACGGTACACCAGATCTTTTTATATGGTTGGAATACCAGAGAGATCCAGATACCGAGCTTTCGCGGGAAAAACGACATTCACTCCGATCATTGGGAGTTAGAGTTTCACCTATGAAGCGTAATTAGTCTGAAAAGTATTCTTCCTCCACAGGTTCTTCAACGTCCTCCTCCTCCACGGGTTCTACATCCATCCCTTCATCCTCTGGCGGGGGATCTTCTTCGTCGTCTTCTTCCTCTTCAACATCTTCCACGGGTTCTTCAATTACCTCCACAGGTTCTTCTTCCTTCTTTTTCCTTTTCGTTTTTTTCATAGGTTCTTTGTTGAACACCTTATCTATCACCTTTTCAATTCGTTTTTGTTGTTCAATATTTTTAGCAAAACCCTTTTTTATTTTTTCCAGAAACTCATTGCTGAAACCCATAGACTTATAAGCCTGAATTACATTTTTTTGAGGTGGTGTTTTACCTTTACTATAGTATTTCTCGTATAGTATAGCAAAGGAGGGATCCAACTTTATCCGCACCGTTCCATTTTTAAGAATTCTCATTTTCATATAAACCCTATCCACAAAAGTGAGTTCAGGTTCTTTGACACGTTCCACTGTAGGAACGTGGGTATATTCTGGTAGTTGTGGGTCTTTGTAAGGAATACCCATTTCCTTGTTATTTTTTTTCAATCCCTTAAGATAGTCATCTTGCTTGTACACCGGTCCGCGTACACAGTTAAAATATTTTGTATCGGATGGGGTGAGTATACTGTGCAACACACTACCCTCAGGTGGATTGGCTTTTGGGTAAGAACCAGGTGCGTGATGCACCCTATGCCTGGGCAGTGGTCGCTTGTACACACTCATCTTTAGAAATTGAAGAACTCTTCTCTAACTTAGGTTGGAAAAAATCCAATTCACATCTGATGACATGTTCGGATTGATTGTTGACGTGAGCGTGATACGGTCCCCACATTTCTACGACTTTCCTCTCCTTGTCATACCAGAGGTAATCAAGTTCAAGAAACCTGGTCAACCAGTAGAAACGCTTTCCAGTCTTACCGATGAATGCGAAAATGTGATCTTCGTCATAATCACTGACATCCATCTGCGAATAATGAGCGTTGGGTGGATAATAAGGAGCCATCACTTCTAGTTGATCTATATTGTTTTCAAAACCTTAAGTAAGATGCTACCCTTTGCAGCAGCCTTTATAATACTTATCGTGGTTCCTGTTTCAACATTCTGGTTTGAGTTTGCTTCTCCAAAAGTTCAGCCTTGAGGCGTAGACACTTTTGCGAATACACCTGCTTCTTGTTTTTCTTGTCGTTTTTGGTAACACGTTTTTTGGGTTCCTTGAAGTCCATGAAAGATGTATTTAGTGTAAGATGGATTCTTAGCTCTATATTCTATTACTTTTCTAACCCAAGTCTGACAGCTTAGGTATTCTACATCTTTTATATGTAGACCCCTATACTTGTCCAATAGTTCATGAAAATGTAAATAATCATCAATTGACGAGTTACGTTCACAATCTACATGAACTTCCCTCGTATCAAAAAATATATCTTTGCGGCAAATTGGGCATGTGCGCGATTCATATTCTTGGTACCAATGAGAAATGCATTGATAACAAAAAGAATGTCCACAATTGAGTTTATATTCAGTGTGTTCTTGGTAACACACCGGACACTCCATAAAATTAAAACGATTGTATTATTTAAGCCTCCTCATCCTCATCCTCATCTTCGTCTACAAGGGATTCATCATCTGAATCAGAGTCTTCCTCCTCACCCTCCGATCCGGTATAATCTTCATCGTCACTATCATCAATCAATTCATATCCACCGTTAACCTTTACATATAGATCTGTAGACTCAAGATTATCTACATCATAAAACCCAGAAACAGATTCCTTTGAGATGAGTTCAGTTTCAGAAGAAAAATCATAAATACCCGTCTTCTTTAGATCTAAAAAGTTTATTGCGTACATACCAGCATGTTCATGCACTATACGAGCAATCTGGATTGATCCATCATCACAACTAACGTCTACGATCATATTAAACATCACAGTATTTAAATCTTTAATAACTTTAATATGATAGGTCCAGCTGGTGATAATGATGCTGCTATGTTTGACATAGATGACACACTTATATGGACAAACGGAAACCCGAATGTACCAATTATTAATTTGCTACACAAAATGAAAGATTTGGGGTATCATATTATCATTATAACGGCGAGACCTGGTATTCCAGGTGTTGTTCAATATACCATCAAACAATTACAAAATCACGGAATACCTTATCATTATTTGGGATTTACGAGTGCAGAAACAAAAACTGTTATGAAAAAGAAGTTGGGCTATAACTATATTCTATCAGTTGGTGATATGCCAACAGATTGGACAGATTCTAAGTATTACATTAACACTTCCAATTCTTATCGCAATTGAGACAGCTTACAAACACGGTCATGGGTTCATCGGCGGACCTCGTTTGCATCTGGTAATAGGTCGTTTTCATTGATTTACATCGTCCACATTTGAAGAAACCATCTTGATTTTTACTCTCCTTCGCCAAGTAAGCCTTTCTCATCTCCTTTATAATCCTGTCTTCCATCTTTTTAGCATAGGGTCCATCTGGCCAAAGATCTTCTGGGCGCATCTCAATCACATCTTTAGTTTTAATTTTTTTATCAATAATCCACCCCTTTAAAACTGGTGAGTTTTTCAAGTTATGTTGAATCTGAAGGAACTTCTGTTTATACATGCTGGTATATTTGTGGTTATCCCATGCGGGTTGTTGATTGATTTTTCGCGCTTGTTCAGTAGCGTAGTTTAGTATGTTCTTCTCGAGATTTATACAGATGGTGTCATCTTTAGGAATCTCGAGGAGAGCTGAGATGCGGTCAATCGCAAATTGACGGGTTGGGTTTTCCATTCTTAAGTTAAGATTTAACTACGTTTTTAAGCGACTTAGGGGAGTGGTAATCCTTCGTAAGGATTATTTCGCTTGCAATCAGCCATATTTTCAGGAGAGCAATTGTCAAAGAATTGAGAGGTGCGACGGGTGGGATTAGTGTCAACAAACCCATACTTGTATGCAGATTGACGAGGGGTGTATACTTCCTTGTTCTTCATTAGGAAGTAGATACCTATAACAGCGGCGATTAGTAAAATAACCCGTGTATTTTGATCAGACAGTTTCATCATTTACATTCTGTTGATATTTTTTTTGTAAGATGATTCTAAGATGACTTTGGCTGTACTGATAAAAGAACAATTGGGTGATATAGAGCAAATAGACCTTGATATTGCTCCAAGTAAAAACGAAATATTTTTAAGATTAGGTGGACCTGCCACATTTATTGGTCAATGGGAAGACCTGGAGGTTGTTATAATGAAACCTGTACATAGTGAACTTGTAAATAATAATACGTTGCCTGTACCATTCGATACCGAAGAAACGTATGGACCAATTTTACTGGTTAGAATGGATGAAAACTCAGACCCTAGAGATTTTACTGTCGAAGAGTACATCCTTTTTTCCAGAGGGGATGAAGGCGTCACCGTTTAAAACTGCGTTTGTATATTTCATTGCCAACTGAAAATGTATATAAGCCCAATCCATAGGGTTTCCCATCTTGGGTCTACCTGGGATAGGATTGTCGTTAACTACAGCAGTAATATCATATCGATCACCTGCTGTGACCTTTGCCATACCCGATCCAACTTCCTTGAGCCACATAACGTGTTTCTCATCCTTACAATTGAATTTCCTAACAAAGACCTCAGCCATGTTTATATTAGTTAGGATTCTTTTCTATAAGTAGACGCGCACTCGGATCTTTAATTTTTGTCCATTTAGGTCTCCAGATTTCGGAAATCAAATGGTCACTATCTCGCCCGTACATCTTCCAAAAGATGGTTCTGTACAAAGCTTCTTCCTTCGTCAAAGGAGTATTATGACCATGTGCCATAACCTTAGCATCCCTAAAGCATGAGTCATCCACGTTATCTTCAGCGTACTTCTTAATCTCTGTGACCCAGTCTGTTCCAACTGCGTCACTCATACCATCTTTTTGCCTCCACAAAATATCTTTAGGTAGGTATCCCTCAAATGCCTCCCTCAAGATCTTCTTTTCAATCTTGTCCATCTTACGATTTTGATTGATGTGCATACAGAAATCAATAAACTTCTTATCCAGAAATGGAACGATGAGGTCTAATCCATGAGCACCTGCACAACGATCCGCCCTAAGACCATCAAATTGATGAATAAGTTTGAGACGTCTCATATTCTCAAGTGCAAACTCTTCAACCCCGGGTGCATTGTGGAAATAGAGATAACCACCCAAAATCTCGTCACTTCCTTCGCCGGAAAATATATACCTACACGACGTGTGTTGCTTAATGTACTTACAAAGAAGCCACATGGGTGTACTCGCCCTAACTGTAGTTGTATCATAGGATTCAAGTGAATGTATCACATCGTTCAGATGTGTAAGTCCTTCTTGTATAGTAAACTTTACTTCCGTATGATCAGTGTTCAAATATTTTGCAACTTTCCTCGCGGCTACCAAATCCGGGCTTCCTTCTAAACCAATTGAAAATGTCTTAATCTTTCCCAATTTTCTTGTGGCGATGGAAGCGATGAGACTACTATCCAATCCACCGGATAGTAAGAAACCAATGTCACGCTCGGTATTATTTAAGCGTTCATGTACAGCGGTTTCAAGTACTTCACGAATACTTTCGTGGGATGCTGGGTCGGTAATCTTAAATACGGGATAGTAACCCGTATAATAACATACAAAACTGTCAAGATATGAATCATATATGTGACCAGGTGGAAAAATCTCAATCTTAGATCCCAATCTTAGAAGTGCTTTAGCCTCACTTGCGAAAGCAATTGAATCTTCGGCATAACGGGTGTAAAACAAGGGGCGCACACCAACTGGGTCGCGAGCGGCTATGATACGTTTACCATCGGTGATAACAAGTGCAAAATCACCATTAATTTGTTTCACTGCATTCACAATACCCATATTTTTGATTAGGGGTAGCAATACAGCGCAATCACTTGCACTCTTTTCAAAACCAGTTCTAAAATCCCTGTGATTGTAGATTTCACCGTTACATATCAACATGTGTTTACCTTCCCTAAAAGGTTGCATCCCGGCATCAGTTAAATCATTGATAGAAAGACGATAAAAGTCCATACGACATTTACCAAGTGTTTTTGTTTGGAAGTCATCAGGACCTCTGTGAGTAAGTAAGTGGGATGAATTTTCCACGTCCTCACCGAAGAGAGCTACGATGCCACACATATTTAATATACAACAAATGATACTTTTAAGTATTACATTTTTTTTCTGATGTACAGGTAAAGATGAACATGATCTTCGTCTACATAATTATATTCGTGGTACTTGTCCTTCTAGGTGTTGGGGGATACTTTTTCTTTACAATGGGAAATGATGAACCATCCATTGGACCTTCCCCAGGACCATCCTCTCCCGGACCTTCCCCAGGACCATCCTCTCCCGGACCTTCCCCAGGACCCTCGGAAAATCCAGAGGGATACATGATACGAGATTAGTCTTCAACTTGATATTTAAACTCCATTAGCTGCGCAAATTCATCTGGATCTGCCTCACCATCCCATTCTTGTCCAGTCAAGTTCATGAAATGTTGATGCTGCCCATTTGGTACATGTACAAAATTATCTACACAAAAGAAGGATACATTTGTTCGCCTCGCCATGTTAAATATCGTATCGTAATCAAAAGTGTCAATTGTGAGATACTTCCTCAATTCATAAGGAGATCTGGGCTTGAAACTAACTTTACTTTCTATCACTTTTACAGGTTTGGACATGTCCATAGTGGGCCAATATCCATAATTTGATCTAAATGCTGTTACATAATCTACAACAGTTTCAGCGGTTCTCTTTTCCTTGAAACACATAAACCTACTCTTCTTGTTTGGATCTGTGATACTCAAAAAACCCCTGGTAGGTTTCATTTGAATGAAGAGGTACTCCCCCATTTTGATATATACAGCTAAAAATATTTAGAGCGTATCTTTTAAACTTATTGGCGGGAAATATATATCTTATCCATATCTTTGTGTTTATTATTTAGAGATAATTATCTATTAAATTGTATGGAGTTCCCCAAAACACCTGGTCAATGTAAATATATGCTCGCTCTTAGGTCAACAAAGCCAATTGTTGTTGGTACAGGTCCAGCAGGTACAGGTAAAACTATGCTCGCTTGTCAAATTGCTATGGAACATATTCAGGGGTATGGTAGAGGTAAGGTTATCTTAACACGACCAATTGTAGCAGCCGATGAAGATATGGGGTATCTACCAGGAGATATGGAACGTAAGATGGAACCCTGGACGCGCCCAATGTTTGACATTTTCGAGAAGTATCTATCCATCAATCAAATAGATCGTTGCATTACTATTGAACCACTTGGATATATGCGAGGTCGTACATTTGACAACACTGTCATTATAGCTGACGAGATGCAAAATGCCACACCAAACCAAATGCGTCTTCTACTCACAAGGATTGGATACAACACTAAATTAATTGTTACTGGTGATCTTGATCAGTCGGATCTCAACGAAGAAAATGGTCTTTCTTATCTTACATATAAGCTATCAGGTATGGATTGCGACTACATTCAACATGTAGAAATGGATGAACGTGATATTGTTAGGCATCCAGCTGTATACGAGGTGCTTAAAGTATTGAACGTATAAATAGTCATGAAGAGTTTGATTATCGCATTACCGGGTCGTGAGTTTTCAGGGTCATTTCTAACAAATTGGTCAAAGACACTTTTAACCCTTATTAATAAGGGATATAAAGTCACTATGGTAAATGAGTATTCAAGTTTCGTTCCATTTTCAAGAATGAAAACACTCGGTTTAGATGTATTGAGGGGAGCTGACCAGAAGCCGTTCAATGGTCTTGGTGACTATGATGTATGGCTAACCATAGATTCGGATATAATATTTACACCCGAAAATGTAATTAATCTCGTAGAAGACACTGATAAATATCCGGTTGTGTCGGGACTTTATCGTATGACAGATCTTGTACATTACGCGGCTGTTAAGGAATGGGATATGGAATATTTTAAGAAAAATGGGTCATTTAAATTCCTAAAGGTTAACGAAACTGATACATATGAAAAATATATGAAAGTTGCGTATAACGGAATGGGGTTCTTTGCGTGTCGTAAAGGTGTTATAGAAGATCTTAAATATCCATACTTTAGTTATCCACTTATAGAGGTGGAAACTGAAGATGGGACTGTATTACGAGATATGTGTTCCGAGGATGTAGCATTTTGTAAAAATCTTACGGACGCTGGATACGAGGTAGTTGTGAATACGAGCCTCCGTGTTGGTCATGAGAAAACTCTTGTAATTTAAGATTTTGAACTTCGTTATTTAGGGATTTAGTTTGGGTATCCAATTGCTCAAGTTTGGCTTCAACTATTTGCTTTTCTTGAGTGTATTGCTTTAATACGTCTTTCATTGTACGATACCAATCATACAATTTTTGTAAATCTTCATCTATGTTATTATATTTACTTATAAGTTTGTAGTTTGTCGGAAGATCTCTTATATCATCCGCAAGTTCTTCTAATCGTGTATCGAGACCGTCACACTTGTCTTTTATTTCGGCGTGAGATTCCATACTTATATCTACTACAACTTTATTTTTTAATACGCTCCTTTCCGTTCGAATGAAGTTTCTTTATCTCCCATAATTTCAGAGGCTCTGGGACAGTCCGTTACAACTTCAACCATAAATCCCGTTTTAATCGGATCTAACTTTTTTGCAAATGGTTCATATGCATTGTGACTACAGTGGATCATACTTTTATTAGCTACATATGGGTATACATATGCAAATAGAAACATTTGATCAACGATATAAACATCACGTGATTCTGGTAAATTTTGAAGAAAAGACTGCATCAGTTCTAAACCAGGAACAAACTGGAGGGGACATTGATTTACATTTCTAGAGCCACTGAGAACACCAATGTATTCGAGACAGTTATTTTTACAACCAAATGCACCTGCGATAATTGGACATGTGTGATGTTTATGATCACGCGCAATATGAAAATCCTTGTCAGAATTTAACCATTCCTGTACACAATCCACTTCTCTTTGGGTAATTCTTGAATCTGCATCTCGAACAATTGTGATGGCATCTTTGATGAAAAGATCTTCAAATCTCCATAGAGTATTTGAAGCCTTTGTCTTTGTACCTGGATGATGAACAACTTCAACGTTATCTTGCAACTTCAACCAATCCATGATATTTTGGGGTACAGTGTCGTTGTAGTGAACTCGGACGACCCAACCTTCATAAAACTTCTTTGCATCTAAAACATTCTCGATGATACCGTAAGTATACACTTTATTGTCTCCCCAAACAGAATATGAAATGTACTTCATTGCTATTTAAAGGAATGTTTACTTTAACTTATATAATGGTCAATATTTCTTACGCGATCTGTGTATGTAACGAAGATCGTGAACTTAAATCTCTCATAAACTTCCTTCTAAAAGTTAAGGATGAAGGTGATGAGGTGAACATACTCGTGGATTCCAAGAATGCGACCCCCGAGGTTCGTACAGTTTTGGAGTTTTATGGTGATAAGATTGTCGTCAATGAGAGAGAATTTGACGGAAAGTTCTCGGATCACCGCAATTATCACGCGACAAAGTGTAAGGGGGACTACATCTTTGTGATTGATGCGGATGAGATGCCACAAGAGGCACTTATCATTAATATTAAATCATTTGACGGTGACATTATGTATATACCACGAATCAATATATGTCCAGGTTACACTGCAGAGTGGTTAGATAGTCGTAAGTTTGTAATCAATGAGGCTGGGTGGATCAACTTCCCGGATTATCAAGGACGTTATTACAAGAATAACGGTACTATCAAATGGGAGAATGACCTTCATGAGAAGCTTGTTGGTTCTGATAACGTCGCAAAGGTTGACGCTAAACCTCTCGTGTCTCTACTTCACATTAAGACTGTTGAGCGTCAGGATAAACAAGGAGAATATTATGATTCTCTGTAAGTTGATTTAAAGCTTCTAATCACATAAATTATAATGAAAGTCTCTGACTACATCACAAACTTTCTCATAGAACGCGGAGTTCAAAAATGCTTTTCTGTGACTGGTGGATTTGCAATGCACTTGAATGATTCGTTTGGTGAGAAATTTGACGTAACATATACTCATGGTGAACAGCCAGCTGGATATGCAGCCCTTGGGTGGTCAGCGTATGAACACGACCCAAGTATTTGTTGTGTAACTTCTGGGTGTGGTGCTACAAATGCGATAACACCATGTCTCATCGCGTACCAAGATAGTGTTCCTGTATTCTTCATAAGTGGACAGGTACAGAGTAAAGATAACATTAGATCACGTGGTGGTAGAGATCGTGGATATTTTGGATCTGATTGTAATATTATTGAAAGTGTTAAGGGAATCACAAAATACGCAGTTGAACTTATAGATCCTAAAGATACACACCGCATTCTTGAAAAATGTTATGAAAATCTTACTACAGGTAGACTTGGACCTATTTGGTTATCTATACCTATAGATGTACAGTCTATGGAAGTTCCAACCACATCCCCAGCACGCGCGCGTCGGCAACTTTCAACCTGTAGTTGGGCGTCCCCATTAGATGACCTTCCACGTGATTTTTTAGACTTGTGGTCAAAGTCTAAGAGACCAATTGTATTGGCTGGTAACGGTATCCACCTTTCTAAAAGTAAGAGGGAGTTTAGGGATTTCTTGAATCATCACAAACTTCCATATGTCGTCAGTTATTTTGGAAGTGATTTGGGTGATGATTATACGGGAAAAGTTGGTATTCTTGGAAATAGGTCTGGTAATTTTGCTATCCAAAATGCCGATCTTATTCTGTGTCTGGGTTGTAGACTTTCCAAAAGTATCACTGGATATAACAGACAGTTATTCGCAAGAGAAGCTAAGATTGTGTATATAGACATTGACAAGAGTGAATTTATGGATGAGAAGAAAGTTGATGTAAAAGTGCACATGGATCTCAAAACATTCTTCGGTATCAAGTTACCTAAATCCAATATACAGAATATTTGGATTGACAGAAACAAGGAATGGAAACGTTTATGGGACAAAGAATTACCCCCTAAAGATGGTGATCGTGTGTGTCCTTATAGACATCTTCAGAAGTTCTTTGATGAAAAGAAAGGTGACTCAATCGTCACAATGTCTTCCGGTTCTATTGTATGTGTAGGATGGCACATGTATACACCCAAAGGCGGTGATCGTCTTATTATAAGCAGTCATGGAGACATGGGATTTGAAGTTCCAGCGTCCATCGGTGCATCTTTTCATGGTAAAAGAACATATGTCATAGTTGGAGACGGTTCATTTCAATTCAATGTACAAGAATTACAAACTTTGAAACACCATAATCTCCCCGTGACTGTCATGGTGTTCAATAATAATGGCTACGAGGCTATAAAGATATCACAAGCTGCTGTATTCAAACGACAATTCGGAACAAGCCCTGATTCGGGTATAAGTTTTTGTGATGTTGAAAAGATCGCAAAAGCTTATGATTTAAAATACCATAAGATTGAGCGAGATGATGATGTGTCTTACCTTGACCACACAGATGGACCTGTTATCGTAGAAATATTTTGTAACTCACAAGGTAGATTTCCGAGAGTTGCAAATAAACCAATGCCAGATGGAACATTCAAAAACATGCCACATGAAGAAATGTCACCATTTTTAGATGACAAAACACTTAAACAACATCTATTTGTTCGCCGAGTCTCTTCTTAATTACTTCATATCTATCAGAGTATTCATTCATCTTGTCAACTTTACCTTCATATAGCATTTTCATATATTCATATTCAAACTTCAATGCATGTGTTATAGACTCTTCAAAATTATTTACAAAGTTTTTATCGGTTTTGAAGATGATATATCTCGTTTCAACTTTATCAATGAGTCCATTATCATATAGATGCTTCACAAAATCACGACTTCTCACGTCAAAAGTACCTCCCATACACGTTTTAATTTCCCTTTCTTTTATCATCATGAGTGTATTTGAAACCAAATCACAAAACTCATCCGATAAGACATTCGCTTCGTAAGAAGCAGCGAGATCACTTCTACCAATACAAATATAGTCAAGATGTTCAATGTATTTCGAATCTAAAATAGATTCAAGATTTTGAATACCCTGTTTAGACTCTATGTTTATACCACGTGTGATATCATAGTCTTTAGAATATGCGATAAACTTAGAAAGTGCAAATGGACTTTCTATCATTGGCGCTACAATACTGTCACAACCCATGTCAATGCCCATGTTAAAATCAGTTTTTGCTTCTGCACCACCAATCTTTAGGTTTAAATCTATACAAAGCTTATTTGTAACATTTCGTAGTTTATACACATTGAATGGGTGTGCACCTTCATCTTCAAAAGAAGTCTTTACACCTACCATACTAAAGTTTTTTAGAAGAGACAGAGATGTATTCATTTCATAAAAATGTTTAATCTTCTTTATACGGATTAACAAAGTAATATGGTTCGTCATATTCAGATATATCCTTAATCTCATATGTTGCTCCAAAACGTTCAGCCCATTGAGATAGTAAGAGTTTTTCTGGGTAGACAAGGTTAAACTCTTTGTCAGTGCAATCACCTATAACATATGTATGAACAATCTTTTTCACATATTCAACATCTACAAAATCAAAATATCTGTCACGTTCAATGACGATATGTCCCTTATTTTTACACACAGCACTAAACCTGGATGGTAGTTCATCGGGTCCGTAGCATCCCCATATTCTCAATGAGTAGACATTTGGTATATTTTCAATGCGTCTGTCTATGAGCCATTTTGAGAGACCATATGGGTCTGTGGGAGGTGTCCCTCTCAAAGCTGCACCACTTGAGAAGTAAATCAACTTTCCTTTGAAAACTCTCACAACATTTTCAAACATTAAAAGATTTTTATAAATTACATCACCATCATCCACTCTAAGACGACTTCCACCCATGACTGCACAATGGATTACAACATCATATTTATGAGTTTTGAAATATTCTTGGACTTCCAATTGATTTGTAAGGTCTAAATCTTTTCTGGTTACACCCACCCAATCCGTGTTTCTCATAAGATTTTTACCAATAAAACCATTTGCACCTAACACGCAAACTTTCTTCATTTAGTTAAAGTTATTTTATTACTTTAAACTATATGATATTTCTCATTGACCTTGACGGTACTTTACTTGACAGTGATCACTTCCACTGTGAAGCGTGGTCTAAGGTTTTAAATCAATCACCGGGACACATAGAAGACATCATAAACACAATTGGCATGGAAAAATATTTGGAACGTTCCAATTTTCAGAGACTCCGGAAATTGAAGTTTGAAGAGATGTTTAAAATTGAAGATATCAATTTTATACAAAACGCAGACAAGTTTATTGATTTCATAGATGAAAATGACATTAATCATTCTGTAGTTACTCATACAGATAAATTGATCGTTGACTACTTCAAATATAGAGTCCCTAAACTCAAGAAACTTAAAAATTGGGTAGTACGTGAAGACTACACACACCCGAAACCAGATCCAGAATGTTACAAATTAGCCATGACTAAATACGGAAAAGGTGAGAAAAATGTAGTGGGTTTTGAAAACTCGAAACATGGTGTGACTGCCGTTTCACATGTCACATCTAACATTATTAAAATAAATAAAAATACAAATTATTTAGATGTCGTCAAAAGTATAAAGAGTATGCCTATACATATAGTATAATGAAGATCATTTATTGTGGATTTTTCAAAACAGCGTCTCGTAGTATCGGCGATTTTATTGATAATGTGCGTGCATATGAACACTATGTGGGAAGACATGTAGATTTACACTCACACCCAACAGATGCTATTTTTGGACCAGGTGTATTTCGTTTAAACAGTGATGACATGTGTTCATGTATTCATACAGGTACTGTAGATGATCCAAAAGTATATGAGTTTTTGGAAAACCATGATGATATGATTGGTCGGGATTTTCCATATTTTGGTATGTATAAATACATTAACGAGAAGTATGAAGATTCAAAATTTATCATATGTATTCGCGACACAGAAGCCTTTCTCAAAAGTTATGTAAAACATTTCAACGGGCAACTTCCCATTGCTAGAAACAAATGTAACCGAGCAGTTATTGGAGTTAATGGTCCGATTCAGAGCCACCATTACGAAAAACTGAAGTTGACATATGAAGCACACAATCATGGAGTTTTACACTATTTCAAAGATAAACCAGGAAAACTCCTCGTTCTAAAGTTTGAAGACATTGGGACTGACAAGTTTGAGAAGGATATCTTGAACTTTTTAGAGTTGGAAAATCCAAATAACATTAAAATGAAACACATTACTTAAAAGGTTTGAAATATAAGAAAACATAATGCCCAAAAAGGTTTGGTATGCCCCCAACAAGTTTGAATCATATGGGGAGGAAGAAATTAAAGCCGTTGAAGCTTGCTTGCGTGATGGCTGGCTCGCTGGTTTTGGTGATCGTTCTGTGGAGTTTGAGAAGCGAGTGGCAGACCTATTCGGAAAGAAACATGGACTCTTTGTAAACTCTGGAAGTAGTGCTATCCTGTTGGGTCTCTGTGCTCTTGATCTCCCCAAGGGGAGTGAGATTGTTACACCCGCATGTGGCTTCGCTACGACAGTAGCTCCCCTCATTCAATTGGGTCTCAAACCCGTTTTCTGTGATGTAGGTCTAAATACATATGTACCAGGGGTTGAAGACCTCAAGAAGGTTGTTACCCCCGAGACGAAGTGTCTCCTTCTTCCAAACCTAATTGGTAATATGCCAGATTGGGTAGCTATTCGTGAAGCTTTTCCAAACGTCATCCTATTTGAGGATTCTGCGGATACTATTACCCATACACCCTGCACCGACATAAGTACAACAAGCTTCTACGCGAGTCATGTTATTACAGCTGGTGGTGTAGGTGGTATGGTAATGTTTAATGACGAAGAACATCTCAAGCGAGCCCTCATGTTTAGGGATTGGGGTCGCATCGGTGACAACATCGAGGAACCCAGTGAACGTTTCAATCACTCTGTTGATGGTATTCCATACGATTGGAAGTTCCTCTATGGTGTAGCAGGTTACCACCTCAAAGCCTGTGAAATGAACGCAGCCTTCGGTCTCGTACAGTTGGACAAGCTGGAGGGTTTTCTTCGTAAGAGACGTGAGAACGTAGAGAGGTACATTGAGAATCTCAAGGATTGTCCTTACTACACCCTTCCAGATGATTCACAGATTCCCAACTGGCTTGCTATCCCTTTCCAATGTCCAGATCGCTTAGAGATTGTTAATTACTTGGAAGAAAATGACGTACAAACACGTGTAACATTTGCGGGTAATATCACGAGGCATCCAGCGTTCCGTGAATACCTGGGTGAGTTTGAGAATGCAGATACCATTATGAAGGATGGCTTCCTATTGGGTGCTCACCACGGACTTGACATTGAAGATGTTGATCGTGTGTGTAATTTGCTTAAAACATTTGCAGCTACTAAAGTAAATGCCTAATGCATTAGTAACGGGTGGTTGTGGATTCATCGCATCTAATTTCATAAACATCATGCACAAAAGGTATCCAGATATCAAGTTTGTGAATATTGACAAACTTGATTACTGTTCAAACACTCATAATGTGGCGGACGAGGCCGCGGTACTATTCCACGGTTCTTTGTGTAACCCAGAGTTTGTTGAAAGTGTCCTAAACTTTTATAAGTTTGATTATGTATTCCACTTCGCGGCTCAAAGTCATGTAGATAATTCTTTTCTTGACCCAATTAGTTTCACAATGGATAATACATATGGTACACATGTACTCATTGAAATGTGTAGGAAATACATACCCGATGCAGAGATTATTCACTTTAGCACAGACGAAGTTTATGGTGAGTCTCTCACAGACGAACCTTTCACAGAGATTACAGGTGTACTCAAACCCACAAATCCGTATTCGGCTTCTAAAGCGGCGGCTGAGATGATCGTTCGTTCCTATATTCAATCTTTTGGTATGGATATAAAGGTGATTAGGTGTAACAACGTGTACGGTCCAAATCAGTATCCAGAGAAACTCATACCAAAGTTTAAGAGACTGTTGAAGGAAGGTAAGAAGTGTACAATCCACGGAACTCGTAGTGCCCAGGTTAAAAGAGCTTTCATGCACGTTGATGATGTTGTTGATGCGGTTGATGTAGTCTGGAAGAAAGGTAAAACTGGTGAAATCTATAACATAGCGTCTGATGATGAGGTGTCAGTCATGGAAGTTACGAAGTTGATGATTAAAACAATTATTGGTACAGATGAATATGATAAATGGATTACATATATTGACGACCGCCCATTTAACGACACGAGGTATCACATTTGTGCCAAAAAACTGAAGGAATTAGGATGGGTACAAAAGAAGGGTAAAGAAGATCTCATTAAATTTCTAAACCATTAAAGAATAAATTATTCATATTCATATAATGACATTCTACCTCCCACAATCTATGGGTTGGGGTAATGTCGCTCTATGTCTATCTGATTTAGTGTATAGATCTCCAAAACCAAGAGTATATAAGAGTCTATTGGATGTAGACAGAGGTGTTGAGTTTGAGGGATTTGAAATAACTGATGACCCAAATGAAGAAAAGTTTGAACCACGAATTGCCATAAACCCCCAATATTTTCAACATGTTCATTCAAATCTTAACAAAATTATTAAACCAACTGAAGAATTGCAAACTATTCTTGATAAGCACTCACACGGTTTAAAATATGGTATGCACATTAGGAGAGGTGCGTGTTCAAATGATTCTAAGGACATGGGTTGTCACGGAAAAGATGAAAATGGAAACATTAAACCAGCGTATTTTGCTAAGGATAGTGCACTCGAAAAGTTTATGAAAATAGTTCAAGATACCGAAGGTAAAATATTTTTAGCGAGTGATAGTCGCGAAATTAGAGATATGTTTAAGAAGCGTTTCCCTGACAAAATTGTAACCCTTGAGCATGACATTGTTCTAACATATAAATGTGACACACTTAAGAACTACGATGTTACACGTGATCAAAGACTTGCATGTTATATTGATTGGTTTTTACTTGCTTCATGTAAAGAATTATTTATAACCGCCGGTAATAGGGACATGACAGATTTATCTACATTTGGGTATAGTGCAGGAGCTTATGGGAGATCAAATATCCACCTCATTTTTAATTAATTCAAAATCTATAATATTTACTCTATGATCTTGGTCGCTATTAAGAATATATTTAACATTCTTAATGTCAACCCTCTTATCATACAGTTCATAAAACTTATCTTCAACCTTTTGCTTTCTAACTTCAAACTGTTTGAATTCATCAAGGAGTTTGTTGAAGTTAATTTTTTCAAGACTTTTATAATTGTGAACATAGGCTTGCCAATTAGATTGTTTCCTCGTCTCATGGTCAACTGTACTTACCCTTTCTATGTTTGATGTTTGATGAGCAATTGGAACATTTAAAATAGGTTTACCCATAGACATTAATAGACCGTGAAGTGCAATATCAGGAGCTTCATGCATATTAAGTTGAGTCATGAAAGATAATGCAAAATTATAAGAAATCCAGGTAACTTCACAACCACCATTATTTGGAAGTTGATATACTTGTTTCAATTGTGGTTTTAAATTGAAAAATGGAGAAGTACCCATGTTTATAAAACCATTGTGTTCAACTTCATCAGGAATACTTTCAACTATTTTAACCCAATCCTTATAAAATACGACGTCATCGTCCATTTGAATCGCACTCTCAATTTTTTCTTCAACCATCTGTTTCATCATGATGATGGTCTTTACAAAATTACTCGTCAACTTTGGTCCATACGGGAGGTTTAGCTTGGTATTCAACCATTGTACGAAGAGGTGGTCATGGTTGTAGTCTTCAATCCAGCGAATATCTTTGATGGGAACCCTCTCCTTGAGGTGTTTCTCCAGGAACACCTTTCTCTCGGGTGCCAGATTGGGACAATGTTTCACGAATGCAACTTTGGGTATCTTCATCTATGCTACATTATAATAATTTCTATAAGTATAATAAAACATGGCTGACTTAACAAGTACTATGCGTGCATCCAGGATGTACAACAACGCCAAGAGCATTGCCTCTGGTAAGGTTGATCTCGAGGTTTCGTGGGGTACCGTTGGTGGTATTCTCCTTCTCGGTTTCTTCTACATGGTGACTGCTTCCATTGGTATCAACATCTTCTCCAAGTGTGAATCTATGAAGGGTAAGTCCATCCAAGAGAACCTTAACAAGTATCTCGTGGCGACCCTCACCATCGCCCTTACCATTCCATTCACCCTCCTTATCACCAAACTCGCTAAGAACGAGGCGGGTGTCTTTATGATCATCTACTCCATCATGGGTCTCATTGGATCCGCTGTGGCTCTCAACTGGACTCTCAAGTGTGAGAACGCCAAGGAAGCTGAGAAGGGATATTCCGCCTTCAGTCTCGTCTTATACATTATTACCCTCCTCGCTTCCGCTTACGTACTCAAGCCCAAGGCTATGGCTCTCTCCCGTGGTCTCGCCAACAGGGCTGGCGGTTTAATGCGCCCTAAAGTAATCTAAATCTACAATAGAGGATGAGACCTATAGCTGTAAATGTATATATTCTCTTAATGCTCGTGTCGTACGTGATACGTAGGACAGGAAGATTAACAATGAATGAAAAAATTAAAATAATAGATTTTTTAGGTTACATGGCACTCAATCCCAATAGGGTAGTGAATCCAAGCATGGCAAGCCTACCGTTCTTAAGCTCAGCCTCGGGGGTGAAGGACCAAAACTCCTCCTTACCGAAGTCCTTGGCGGTGATGAGTGAAGCCGCAGCAAGTGTAGTAACAACACCAGTGGCAGCAGCCGCATACATAGGATCTTCGAGCTGCTGAATGATATTCTCACCAGACATCATCCAATCAAGAGAACCCCACAGGACACCCTGCATGGCGGCGCGACCGTTGACAGCCTCAGCGAATCGCGCAGTCTTCATGACACCTGTGTCCAGGGCTCCCGGAGTTGGGATCTTAGTAGGTGATTGTGAAACCGACTTCACCTTCTTGGTAGAAGAAGTAGTAGAAGGCTTGGGAGTAATACGAGCGCAAATGATAGAAGACATTTCTACAATGATGACGTGGTAAATCCTTAAGTACATGAAGATTCATTTTGGAAGAAAAAGATTTGGTTCAATCTATACTCTTCACCGGAATATCTATCATCAGGTATATGCATGCCATGCCAAAACTTCCCACCATCAAAAATAACACAACGATTGAATGCAGGTTTTAAAGTTGTTATCCTTTCCCATTTCTTTTTGGATCTCCAAGGTTCCGCATGTTCTCCTTTAGTTATTGGTAAATCCGGGTGTATAAGTTTATATAAATTCGTACCACACGTGTCATCATTTTTATTTAAATAAACAATAGCATTAAATCCACAATCATTATGAGGATGCCAATAATTATCTTTAGATTTATTGAAACTTTTATCAATATATCTAAATTGATTGGTTAGTACATCATGACAATCTTTATTTTGTAGCGCCGGACGGTAACCAATTATATTTGATAAATGTTCCCAAACAGGGATAATTTGGTCGGTTTTCATCCTAACTCGTCTGTCATCGAAATATATACCATTTAACGATTTTGCATTTGGATGTATTCCGGGTATATGTTCACAATTTGGAATTGTATTAAAAAAATCCGCTACATCATCGGGATTTTTATAAAAATCGTCTATGTAATACAAATTTGATCCCATAAAACGCTCTCGTATAACTACAGCTTTCTCATTCAGGTCAAAAATACCCATATTATCTGATTAATATTGTTTCACTTTCTTTAATTAGTATTTTATTCAGTATGTATAGCTGAATAGCCAATCCAATCCCTGTATAAGCTACTGTAAAGTTCATACCATACTTTCTTGACTGATATGTAAGCCATAAACAACTGGCTAAAATACTTAACAGGACAGCATTTTTGGACTTTTCGTCAACTTTTTCAGTTTTGATCAAATCCTGATACATCTGTATAAAACCAATACCAAACGCAATCCCAGCAATCACGTTATCCGTATTCATTTTTATTCTAAACAAATATTATAAAATGGACGCGATACTTGAAAGATTTGCTGGAAGAATTGACGCTAAGTCGGTTATTAATCTCGTTGAAGAGATCAAGAATGATTACCTCGGTGATGGTCTCCAAAAGGAGGACATCCCCCCCATCGTTGCTAAACTTATGATGACTGCCGCCAAGTTCAAGAAGCTTGCCGGACCCCAGAAGAAGAAGCTCACTATTGCCATTCTTTACCACCTTATCGAGGAGATTGATGAGGGTGAGAAGGACAGTGAGTTTGAGAAGATTCTCAAGACTATGGTTCCACCTATTATTGATGGATTTGCGGGTATGCTTAAAGCTAAAGAGAGCATCGCGGGACTCTTTCCATGCTGCATGAAACCCAATTAAGGATTTGTCTTGCTAATAGTGTAGTATGAAGTTTCCTCCTTTGGAGGTTATGATTCAGTACGGAATTTATACTGTAAAAGAGTTACAGCGATTTTCTAAAGGACTTGTACCGAAGAGGAAGGATATCAATATCCTAAACGAGTGTGAAAAGTGTGCCTTTGTGTTTCCAGGAACAACTTGTAATAATTGCTGTACGGTATGAAGTATTGTACAGTTACGAGTTATATGTCTAAAGGTCCAGGGATGATAAGTAATAACCATATGTGTGCAGAGAGGCAACTTATTAGGCGTCTGTACCGTGAATGTTTGAAAAAAGGGTATAAATCCCATCAATTTACAGAATGGTTGCATAGGAAATATGGTCATTTGATTATTATGAGAAGGAATACACTTGGAGATGCTATATCATTACCCTGTGTTTTATGCAGGAAAATGATAGAGCGGTATGACATATGTTGGGCAGCCCACGATGGACATCAATGGGTTCATAGTAAAAAATCTGATCAATTACCACAATCAATACCGACAGCTAAACAAAAAAGAAATTTAGGATTTGGGAGTGATGATGAGTCCCAACGCTGATTCTAAGTTGTTATGATTTCGTTTCAGTGGTTTGTTTCTTTTTAGCTTTAGCGCGTTGTTAGATGCCGATGCATTCTTTATCTCATCCATCCTTTTGGTGTCTGTGATAACGGGTACTATGTTATTTATTATAGGAGCTGTCTCAATCTGTTTGGGTTCTTCTATATCCCTTGTTTGATTTTTCCTAAATTCTTCTATAGTCAAATCACCACCAAACTCTATTAATTTGTATCTACTTGGAGCGGGTTTAACCGGTCCGATTTGGTTATACATTTTTTTACGCATCATAACTACATTGCCATTAATACGGCTACCCACTGTACACCCATATCTCTCAAGTGCATGAGACTTTACACAACTCCATGAACAATAATTGCCAGTTGTGTAAAACTTATTTCTACGATCATCGTATTTGAATGGCATACTTAAAGGCTTACCTTCGAAGGTGTGACAACACCACCAACACCACATACAGTATGTTTTTATTTACTCTTTAAGCTTTTCATTATTAATAGTATAATTATGCAGCAACACAAAGATACACCACTCGTAGTATAGGTTAGATTTCTAACATTAGGATCTTTCCATATAAACTTATTAGGTATGCGGGTAACAGGGAGTATGTTTAAAGGAAACTTATCAAATGGTGGTTCTCTTTCATCAATTTGATCGAAGAAGTCATTCGTATTTTCTTCACCCCACCAATCTGGAAGTTCGAATGTTCTATTAGGATCCCAGTTACAATTTATCGCAAGTTGGCTATTAGAAAGAGTACGTATATCTAAATCTTTCCCACAAAAGTTATAACTTTCCGCACAATCACTCGTGACATTGGTGGGAATGTATCCACTCTCACATGATCGTGGTCTACAATGTCCTTTATTTTTTAGAATTTCATACGAAGGAACTTCCTCACCGTCTGCCAATGCCGCTCTTTCTTCGTGTGTAGCGAAAGCATCTTTAGATTCCTCCAATTGTTTAAAATACCCACATCCAGCTGCCTCGGGAGTTTCACCGCACACCTTATTTTTTATATTATAACATGTACACACGACGTCCTTCGGTTGAGCTTTACAGAACTTTGTCCACGTCTCGTCATATTTGTTTCCTAACTTCTCCTTTACACACGTTCCACTACCTTTTAAACGATTTGATGCTTCTGTACCTAATGTTAAACCTGTACTTATGGTTGATATATACGTAGGTCCTTCTTCGTTAAGACACCACCTTGACCTTAAATTATTAGTTCTATCCCTATCTTCGCATGTTAATCCACCACCAATTTGCTCTTTATAATTATCAAGTGACTGACAAAACTCGTCAGCTAAATTAGCCCAACCGAATGCTGTTTCGCAACCAATACCTTTGATGTATTGAAGTGAAGTGGCTGTTATTGGAAACTTATCACGGTTTGTGAGATAGTCGTCACCATATTCTTCTTTCATCTGTTTATCTGTTTCTACACACTGATCAACCGTAATTGTCTCAGTGGGACCCGATGGACAAGATGAGCGGTATCCAAGTCCACACGCAGCATCATCAAGGAAACCCATGGTTATCTAATAGATGCGAATATTTTTATCATCGTCTGAACCTCCGAGGCATCCCACCAGATGATCCTTGCATCATCAAGAATAAAATCATAATTATACAGCAGCATATCATCGATAATCCCACCGACCCTGCAATTTTTTTACTATCACCATTAGCAAGATCATCGAGAGATATAGGTATATATTCCCGTATACCTTCTGGTAAATATACTTGAACTTCCTCCCCAAGTGTGGGGTTTACAGGCATACCATTTTCATCAACTTCTTTGCCACCTATATAACACTTAGCATCGATACTACTCTCTGATATATTTGACACATTTTCAAAAGTCTGTCCACATATTTGTATAGGTGAATCACATTTTTGATTCGCATTTTCCGGTATATATTTATTCCCCTGACATACAAGACCGTAACAGGCTTCGCGACCAACCCATTCAGTTCTAAAACCCTCTGGTGTAGAGGCAACTAAAGGGTCGTAATTTAACCTCTTTTCCGCGCAACCGGCTGGCAGTCTGCCTAAATCTGATTGGTCCGTGGCATCGGAATTCTCGTCACACACTCCATTTAAAACATTATAGCACGAACACCAAGGATCGCTGGGCGTTTGAACTCTACAATATGTAGTTGCAAGAGAAGCATATGTATTAGAACCCAGATATTCTCTTGTACACGCAGGTGAAGTTTTTATATTATTACCCTGTGCACAAAATTCCCTTGCCAATTCCTTACCTTCATTTCTCTCTTTGCAAGTACCACCACCCGGATTCTTCATAAAATTTTGCAATTTATTACAAAAATTATCTCTCGAGGTTGAAATCCAGGTAGTTAAAATGTTAGTACAAGGACGCCCGGGTGTTATTTGGTCCGGTTCGAAGCCTCTTAATGCGAATTCATCGCTTTCAGAAACTTTATAACTATCACACGAAGGAGGGGGTGGTGGATCTGGTGGGGGTGTTGGTGGATCTATAATCTCAGCCACCTTGCACACAGGTGTCCATTTCAACGCGGGTGAATTGCAATCAGGAGCTGATCCTCCTCCTCCCATGATACGTTAAATCTAATATGTACTGAGATTTTTTTTATAAAGTTTTGGCATATTTCAAAAGTTCATCCTTTTTTTTAGCGGCTGCGAGGTTGATTAGAATTTCTATTTTGCGTTCATCCGAAGTTATTTGCTTAGCCATATCAGCCACAATAAATGGATTTGGTGTTTCACGACGTTCGATATAAAGAACGAGATCTGACTCTTCATTCAAATTTTCAACTTTCCTAGACTTAACCGTAAGCCATCCTAAAATTACAATGATAGCCATAAGTAGAATAATCTGATTAGTTTTCATTTACCTTTTTGTAACATTTTTTTTCTCAGTACACTTTAATAAACAATGGGAGGAGGAGGAACCCAATCGATCAATCAAAGGTTCAACTTGTCTGCCATTAATCAAAGTATTTATCAGCAAACCACAACTAACAAAAACACCAGTCTTGCATCACAAACCAATATTCAAACTTTGACTGTTTCATTGGAAGGTTCAAGGGCGTGCCAAGTTGACATCACACAAACTATTGATGCAACAGCGACTTCCAGTTCAACACTCAATAACAAACAAGAAACTGAAATTAAGAATGCCATCACAACCGAGTTGACCGCAGCTGTTGGAGCACAAATTGAAAAGGTTACAGAGGCGGGTAACATGCAGTTTGGTGATAAACAGAATATTAACCAAGATTTGAATCTTGAAATTAAAAATATCATTGATAACTCTGTAGTTATTAATAATATTAACGATGCTATCGCTGAACAAGTGAGCATTCAAGATCAGATCATCACCGTTAGAAATATAGATTGCAGAGAAGGTGGTGGACTTGACTTCTCTCAAGATATCGTGGCTCAACTTGTTGCTGATATAGTAACTACAAATCTTACAGATAATATTGCCGCCAGTGACCTGATGAACAAGCTCATTGCCGAAGCTGATGCGTCTCAAAAGACTGAGAATAAGGGTATTGCCGATATTGTTGATTCTATCGGTAATGCTTTCAATGGTCCTTTGAAGTATGCTATGATCGCTTCCGTGGTGTGCTGCTGCATGATCGTTGTTCTTATTGTGGTTATGGCTCTTTCTCCAGCTGGACAGAAGGGTATGGGGAACTTCAGTAAGGCTGGAGCCGCGCGAATGGGGCGTAAATTCTAAAACCCATTAGTAATAATTCCATCAACTCTGTACCTATACATATATTCCAACTCTTCGTCTTCCTTATGTGTATACGTATAAACCTTAATATCTTTAGTACTGCAATAGTGTATGATTTCGTGATCTAAACACGTCCAATGAAGAATAACCACGTTTAAACCCATAGTGATGACAGGATATTCACTTATGTGAAAAGTTGATTCAAAAGTTGATCCCACTTTGAAATGTTTTGGTAAATTGTATACTATTTTACGATTGAAACTACAGAAAAATATGTTGTCTGATGATTCATTTTCATAAAATTTGGAAAGTGTTTTAGCTATATTGAGATTAGACCCCTTTATATCTAAAATTAGAAGTACCTGTCTTATTTCGGGTATCTGTTCATAAACATCCTGAAGTGTACAGATCCCGAGTTCTCTTACCCTCCCAATATTCAAATCGGATATGTATTCCCCCTCAATATATATATCGTGATACAAAACGAGCTCACCCGATCCACAAAGTTGTACGTCAATTTCAACACCATCGTAGTCTCTATGGATAGCCTCCCTTATAGCTTCAATGCTATTATCCTTGTACTTCAGGGAGTATCCACGATGAGCTATGTACTTCATTAACTTAAAGGTATATTTAAAGAATTATATAATGATCCTGAGTATTGATGTTGGTATAAGGAATCTGGCTATGTGTTTACTTGACGACGAAAATGGTAACCTCGTGAGGGAGTGGGACGTTTCCGGTGTACCACCCGAACATAAAGATGGAGTCTATGTCTCCCTATGTAAACACTTAGATGAGAGACCATGGGTCCTCGGGGCTAAAACTATTCTCATTGAGAAGCAACCCGATCGTAATAAGAAGATGATATCGGTGATGCACTTCCTACATGCATATTTCATTATTAAATGCCCTCAATCCGAGACGATACTATATGATGCTCGACACAAAATCCCCGATGTAGCTGGACCCGGGAAGGCACAATACAATAAGAGAAAGAAGGTTTCCATAGAGAGATGTGAAGCCTTTATAAGGAGTGAACCCACTAATGCACATTGGTTAGATACCTTTCTCAAGTCAAAGAAGAAGGATGATTTGGCTGATACTGTTATGCAAGCCCTCTCATTTGTGAATAGGGTTGAGGTAAAAAGTACAAAGAAACCCAAAAAGACTACAAAGTTAGTCGCTCGCAAACCCAACGAGAATCAAAAAAGGACAAAGTATTCCAAGTCAAACTTAGCTTGGATTTATCTTAATAAACCTGATTGTGAAGTTCTTGAGAACAACAAAAGGTTTATGAAGGATCTTAAGAGGTACTATAGAGACATAGGTGATTTAGTGAAAGAAATCAGGAGTTAAAATTGAGAAAACAACCCATCTACATTAGATAAATCCCACCAATAATATTTCCTGTCATCACCTGGATACTTACCATGATAAATATGAAAAGGTAATATGTATTTATATTCCGTATTAACTTTTGTTGCTGCATGTGCATATGTCCATGATCCGGGTGAAAGCATCACTTTTCCAACTTCCGGTCTAATACGTCTACCACTCAAAAATGTTGTCTGCCCACCTTCTTCCGGTTCAAGTGTGTTTAAGTATAGTATTCCGAATAAATATGACCTGGGTTCTTCAGAATCATAATGCCATTTATATAATGCATCTTTAGGTTGCCTTTGCATACCGTCCAAACCGAACATTCCCACACCATTAATTCGCATCCCCTCTATCATTGGTTCAAAAGTGTGCATTTTTTGTATTTTTTCTGGATGTTTACGCCCCGGGTATTCATCTATAAGACACTTTGTATATAATGTAACAGCATGTCTTACATATTTAATTATTTTTTCTTGTATAGCTTTACAGTCTCCGATATTTTTATTTGCCATACTTCCTATAGATGCATCAATGGAATTTTTCAACTCCTTATCAACAAAGGTTTTTCCACTATAAAGTACCTCACCATCCCCCTTTTCACTATCTGGAGCATTCTCAAACTCGTCAATTAATTGTTTACACAAATCTTCAGGTACAAATCCTGGTAGTTCCAGGACTAAATCATTATGTTCCTTCATTTTATTTAAAAAGTTAAATATTCTTTAAATCATACTATATGAATATTTAATCCTTATGATCTTTCAACTATTACTACAGAGATCTTAACGACTTGATTAAAGATTTGAGGGGAACGTAGTTCATAACATAATGCAGAAAAATGTATTGGATCACGGATTTGTTCGCCTCGTTGACTACATGCCGAGACAAGATTTGGACTCGTCAATCGTACAAGCTGCCCGAGTCTCCTACGGAGATGGGACAAAAACATCGCGTGGAGACAGGGGTCTCATCCGCTATCTCCTCCGACATTGGCACACAACACCCTTCGAAATGGTCGAGTTTAAGTTCCACATCAAAATGCCAATATACATCGCACGACAACATATGCGTCACCGCACCTCCAGTATTAACGAAATGTCAGCGCGATATTCGATAGTTCCAAAGGAGTACTATGAACCCGATACCCTACGTGGACAATCCAAGGTGAATCACCAAGGTTCAGAGGGTGTTGTTGAAGTTGGAGATGAATTGGGTACAAAGGTGTCCGAACATCTCAACCATTCTTTTGATGTATACGAGGAACTATTAGAGAATGGATGTTGTAGAGAGCAGGCTCGCGGGAATCTTCCGCAATCTACATACACGGAGTTCTACTGGAAAATCAATCTTCATAATTTAATGCACTATCTTCGGCTTCGTATGGAACCCGGTGCTCAAAAGGAGATTAGGGACTACGCAAATGCCATCTATGAACTTGTACACCCACTTGTACCCATAACAATGGAGGCGTTCAAAGACTTTAGGTTAAATGCTATGCAACTCACAGGTCCAGAGATTGAGGCTATAAGTACCGGAAAGCCTCTCGATAGCCCAGGTGAGAGAAGGGAGTTTGAGGAAAAAATAAAACGCTTAAAAATAAAATGTCCAGAACATGTACCTTAACTGACTATGATGACTACTACTATTACCAAGCTTTGCACTAACCTACCTAACAAGACGTTGTGCGAATTTGAACTATCTCGACGCCCACGTGCCGCGCGTCATATTGCTATTAAATATCATAACGAAGAATTTACGTTTAATTGTGATGAAAAGGGAACTAAGTTTGACGAATCTGCTTATGCTAAATTGGAAGCTGAACGTAGACCTCGAGCGATGGCTCGGATGAATAAACTTAAAAATTAAATGTCATTACAATACAACAAGAAGACAATGTTCGCAATCGCTACATCCCCGACATGGTTTGCCAAAACAGACGATTTTAAGAAAATTGGAAAGAAGATCCAAAAACAGAGAAACTCCGAGGTGGAGAGAATTAAGGATAAAATTGGTGACATCGCACGTGATGAACAGAGGCGCGTGAAGGAAATTTTCAAGGAACATCAGGATATCATCAAGAAAAACAAAGAGACGAAGACGAAGAAGAAGAGTAACGCTAAAAAGATCGATCTTTACGAAAAGTAATCCATATAGCAACTCCCACGAGTATAGCAGCAAACGGTGTCCCACTGAATCTTTCGGCTAATAAAGCACATATTACACTGTATTGAACAACACGTATCTCCTGCCTTGTTTTAATCATAGACCGTTTCATCCCTGCTCTCGATCTCTCAAGACCGAGAACAGTTGAATTTATTTTTCCAATTTTTGAGGGAATGTCCGTAGTGTTCTTTATAATTTCAGATACATCAAGAGACTCTAAAAACTGTTCTTGAATCAATGGTTCCAGGTATGTAAAGTAATCAAAGTCTGGATCCAACTGTAAACATATCCCTTCAATCAAGGAAAACGACTTTGCTAAATATACAAAACTTGTTGGTACAACAAATGGTTTTTCCATCGCGAGTTCGGCTGCTAACTCATCGTTCATTATGGCACCACCGTCAAGATTTTCCAGATACCCTAATATTGTTTCGAAAAATACTTCAATATCACTTATATCCGAGGATGTTGGGACAATGACACCCAACCTAATTAATATTTGAACACACCCTTTCGTATCTCGTTGTATAATACACCCGAATAAGTCTGCGAAACCCTGTTTCAAATCATCGTCCAACTCTATCAATAAACCAAAATCATAAAACACCAATTTCCCATCTTTGGAAATAGCCAGGTTACCTGGATGTGGATCACCGTGAAATAATCCACTGTCCATCGTTTGAATCACATAAGAATTCACCAAAGCTTCACATACTTTTTTCTTATTGATGTTCTTAATTTGAATATCCGTAATTTTATCCGCCTCTACATACTCCATTACAATCATATCATCGGTACAGTACTTCTTATATACATACGGAACCTTTATCCAATCAATATCTTTCAAGCTTTTTCTAAACTTAATCGCATTTTCAACCTCTTGTCTATAGTTAGCTTCACCAAGAAGATATTCGATTGAATCGTTTAGAACAAAATTGGAACTCGAACCTGTGTCTATACCGATAGACTGAATAAAATCTAATATTTTCTTCACGTTTTCAGTATCAGTTTGCATGATATCGTAAATCCCAGGTCTTTTTAATTTTACAACAACCTTTTTACCGTTCTTTAAGGTGGCTTTATGGACTTGTCCTATACTCGCAGATTTGAACGGAACCTCATCAAACTCTTTGAATATATCCTTATTTACAACATCTTTTACAAGACTAAAATCAAATGGTGGTACATTATCTTGAAGAGATTCGAGTTCTTTGGTAAACTCTGGTGGATACAGGTCTCCTCTCGTAGATGCTATTTGCCCTAATTTTACAAATGTTGGTCCAAGCTCTAGAAGTTCACCTTTTGTCCATCGTCCAAGTTCAGCTTTATCATCCGTAAAGCGCTCTTTAAATAGATATTTTGCGGCAAACTTCCATGTCTTTACCTTCTGATTTGCCGCCAACTTGACAGGTGGCGTTTTCATATTGGCTATACACAACATATCCTGTATTATATTCAGAACTTTTTTTTAACTATGAAATTTTATCTTATGTTACATTAATGAAATCCTTGTCATCTTTTCTTGGACCCCTCAGTAATACAACTGAGAAAACAATTCAGAGTCAGCCAATTATTTTTACACTTATCATTTTGTATCAAGGTTTATTCTCGGGTAATGCCATAAAGATTCCACAAAATCTTAGATCCCTCTTTAACAGTAAAATTTTCCGATTTATGTCACTTATGCTCATTGCGTTTAGTGCCACTAAAGATATTGAGTACGCTCTCATATCAACCGTAATTTTCCTCGGTGTTATGTATGCCATCAAAACACCAGAGGAACGTGAGACCCAAGGAATTATTTAAAATCTTATGTAATTGTAAAACATGGCGAAACTTCTAAAAGCTGCCAGTCTCAACTTTGTGGCTATATTACTCTTCACTCTCATCTATTTTACCATCTCCAAAGCAGGTGAGGAACAATTTAATGGATTGGATAAGAACTCCAGTTTTTTCGATCACCTGTACTTTGCCTTCACTGTGCAATCAACCGTGGGATTTGGTGACATGTATCCTATCAGCCCCATAGCTAAGACTGTAGTTATGGCTCAACAGACTCTACTCGTCTTGGGTCTTCTCGATCTTCTTTCAGAGGCGGCTCCAACAGTCGCGAAGAATATTCGCACTGTACCCAACATGATGACAAAGATGATGTAAAAATATATTAGTTTAAATTAGAATGAAAGTTCATATCGTTGGTGCAGGACCCACAGGTATGTCACTTGCGTGGGAGATACTCAGGTCGGGTGATCACGAAATAACAATTTATGATAGAAAGACTTCCGCGGGAGGATCATGGTGGGAACCTACAGAAGAAATTAGAGATCTTCATGCACATCGTATAGTTTTTGATAAAGCATTTGTTAATACCAAAAGTCTGTTCAATGAGATGGGTATTAATTGGGATGATATTTTTGAACCAGTTCAAGAAAATGCCTACGGCTACGTCTTACGATCGTTGTCACTAAAAGATTACGGAACTCTAACATCTTTAGCTGCGCGTGTACTTACTAAACCTAAAAAGTATAGGGGTGTATCCCTCAAAGATGCTTTGGGTCCATTGAGTGGAGATGGACAAAAGATAATAGAGCACCTCCCCCTCATAATGGACGGTGTTACTTGGGATGTAATGTCTGCGTGGGAGTTTGTCAAGAGTTTTGACCATGTAGCACTATCCAAGCAATATACACAAAAGGTGTCTGGGAAGGTCATGTGTGATGCAATGCAACAAGCCCTTGAAGATGTTGGTGTGGAGTTTGAGTTTGAGAAGGAACTTGTAAATATTGACTACATGGAGGATGGTTATATAGCTAATTTTTCAGATAGAACTAAGATTGGTGATGGAATGTTATTTTTGTGTTTAGATAATAGCCCGGCATTTAAGTTACTTGGTGACAATTGGGGTCCGGATGCAGAAAAGAAGGTTCGTGATAGTACCTACGGTGCCATAAACATCTTATTTGATTTTGATGAACCAGTTGAACTTAAGACTGATCTTGAAATTGTAGCAAATACCAAGCTAAAACTTCAACCGGTTGTTTTGTCGGATGATAAAACTATATCATGTGTTATTTGTAATTTGACTGAAGATATTCTAACCATGCCACCAGAGGAATTGAGAACTTTAGTTTTGGGTGAATTAGATGTACCTCTACCAAGAGAAATCCGTTTTGGTTGGGGTTCTGAATGGGATGGAAAGAGATGGCAATTTTCCCAATCTTCGGGGGTTCTTAGCCTTTATGGACAACTCCCATTCTTTGGTGAATGCCCAAATGTAGCTATGTGTGGTATGATGTCCCCCCGTAATACACCCTATTCCAGTATTGAAGCCTCTGTAGAAGTTTCTAGGGCACTCAGTCACAAATGCTTCGGAACTCGGGAGCCTATGAACACACTTCTCCTCACACAAGTTGTCTCAGTGACAATTTTAGTACTTATAGTTTTAATTCTCATTTATCGTAACAGAAACGCATGAAGTTTCTTGCAAAAGTATACTGTCCCATGTATGATCATAACGATAAGAAATACATACGTTTGATCATTCCTGAAAATTGCGCAGACTACGTAAAACGTACACAACTTAACAAAGCCTTTTTAATAAAAAATAGTCATGTAGATGATCCATTAGATGGTCGGGTTCTAACTGTAAAAGTTCCTTTCCGATATAGGAGGTGTATGTGTGAGGTCAAAGGTAAACCTATACAATCTCTTATAGAGGGTGATGAAGTGACAGTTGAAATTGGTTTTGCTGGTGTTTGGAATGTAGGTAATTATTCCGGATTTGCATGGAAATTACATAGCTCGGTATTTCTTGTATAGGTCCTCGAGAGATAATTCTTCCTGAGCCTCTCCTTCGTGCACACCGGGGGGAGTATCGTTGCGATGGTGTGCATCCTGATGAGGATGTGCTTCCTGATGAGGTACTTCAGGCGCATGTTTCATTGGTTGCGAATGACCGGATTTTCCATCTGAATCGGGGAGAATATCTCCATAAACTTCTTTTAAACCAGTATAAACTATTCTACAACCTTCGAGTCTAAGAATTTCCCTTTTCTTTTCTTCTTCAAATTTTCGTATTTCGTCTTCCAATTTTACGATAGCTTCTTCAATGCGATCAATGTTTTCTTTCAGGTTAACTGGAGCCATATATCTATATAAAGTTTCAAGTCTTTAATATATTAAATGTTGACAAGAACAGGATATATTGTAACCGAAGGACCAATTCAAGAAATTAAAAAGGAACTTACCGTAAGACCACAAGTCAATGGGGACTATGGATTTCCTCCACCACCTTTTAAAGTTTTCAGAACAACTAAGAATGGAGTATGTGTTCCAAGATTCTACGGAACTTCTAAAGTTGGAGAGCCTAAGGAGGACAGGAGACCCCAACCAGCTCGTTCCAGTGCCAAGTTCGTCGGACAACTCAGAGATGCAACCCATCAAAATGAAGCATTGGCAGCAGCAATTAAAGCAGGGCACGGTGTCCTTTCTTTACCATGTGGGTATGGCAAAACGACGGTATCCTTGGCCATAGCTTGTAAATTGGGATATCGCACGATGATTGTCGTTCACAAGCAGTTTTTAGCTGACCAATGGCGGGAACGCATTCAACAGTTTTGTCCGGGTGCTACGATCGGTATAGTTCAACAGGATAAGAAAGAGGTTGAATGTGATTTTGTTATCGCTATGCTTCAATCTCTTTCGCTCAAGGAATATAGTTTTAGCGATTTTGATTCTATAGGAACTCTGATAGTCGATGAAGCACATCACATCTGTGCAAAGGTGTTTTCTCAATCCCTATTCAAAATGTGCCCTAAGCATATTTACGGTCTTTCAGCAACTCCGGAAAGGAAGGATGGTCTCACAAAAGTACTTCATTGGTTTATGGGTCCGACATTCTTTGCTGTTGAAAGGAAAAACCAAGAACAGGTGGAAGTATTTCCAATTACATTTGATTCATTCAACTATAGAAATCCTCCACCTTCTATGAGAAATGGGAAGATTTCAATGCCAAATATGATTACAGAAATAGTTGAAGATAGAAAGAGAAATCAAATGCTTGTGGAACTTGTAAAGAAAGCTTCAGCGGGTACGAGGCAGCTCCTCGTTCTAAGTGACCGTAGACAGCATTGTGAAATGCTTCATCAATGCTTCCCAAAGAGTTCAGGTCTCTACATGGGTGGTATGAAGGAGGCTGACCTCCAGGCTTCTTCAAAGAAGAAAATCATTTTTGCGACGTTCTCACAAGCCCACGAAGGTTTAGATATTCCAACTCTTGATACAGTTATTCTCGCTTCACCCAAATCTGATATAACTCAAAGTATCGGTCGTATCATGAGAGAGACGAAAGGTAAGAAGAACAACCCTCATATATATGATATACACGATCCCTGGTCTCTCTTCACTGCCATGTATTACAAACGAATGAAGATTTATCGTCAAGGTGGCTTCAAAATACACGGTAAAGCTGCGGAAGAAAAGAAAGCTGACTTCCCTCAGGGAAAGTGTCTGTTTTTATAATCTAAATAATAATTAAATGTCCGGTGCATTGATTCAATTGGTTTCCAGAGGTGCTCAAGATGTTTACTTAAATAGTGACGATGGACACTCGTTTTTTCGTATGAAGTTTACAAGGCATACAAACTTTTCCCAAGCTCCAAAATTCATAAAAACTATTACGGATAAAGATCCTGTTTTTACCATACCTGTTTTAGGTGATCTTGTAAACTGTTTATGGTTCGAAGGTGTCGATAAAAACTCAAACGTGTCTTCTAATCTTCTTTACAACTCCACTATTGATCTATTGGTGGGTGGTCAAAAAATTGATTCACAACACTATGATTATTATGCTGATATATGGCCCAACTATCTCGCAGACACACATCCTAAGTCTCAAGAACTCACGAATAAGACGAGTACTTCACATAGAAACTTCCAACCTATGCATTTTTTCTTTTGTGATCATGGGGCATTTTTACCCCTTGTAGCACTCGCACATCACCAGGTAGAAGTTAAAATTAATTTCGATGAAAATAGTTTGGTGAATTACAGCGAAGCATTAAAGAAAATTAACGTGTATGCAAACTATATTTATCTTGATAAGGATGAGAGAGAGTCTATGGTCAGAAGACAAATGGACTTTGTTATAACACAAACACAAAGAATAGAGTATCCATTCTCAAATGTATTTGATAACACCATAGAATCGGGTGGATATAACGATTTAGATCTATCGTATTTCAATCACCCCGTCAAGTCAATATTTTTTGGATTAAGTGCCACTAATATTGATCCTACAAACGATCGTTTTACATTCAAAAACGCGGATATACAAATAAATGGTACACCTCTACTCGAGAATATGTCACCTACTTATTTTCACACAGTTCAAAACTATTATAAGTCTAAATATGGTGTATCAGATTTTAGAGTTGATTCGGATGATCTTATGTATACAAGATACTTTGGGTATCACTTTGGATTAAACGCATCAGACTACAATCCTTCAGGTAGTTGTAATTTCAGTAGACTCGATAACGCCAAACTTATATTACGGGGTGTAGAAAAGGGTATACTTAGAGCAAATCAAAATGAACTATATGTGCATGCAGTGAATTATAATGTGCTCAGGATCAAGGATGGTCTTGCCGGAATTTTATTCGGAAACTAATGTATAAATGGGTAGAACCGCCAGGTTCGAGCAAATCTATGTTGCGAGTTTAGAAGCAGAACCCGTTGAGAATGAAACTCTTACAGGAGTTAACTCTATTCTAACCAGGGAGATTGAAGTAAATGAGGTTAAAATTAATAGTTCCGATGGTGTAAAAGGTCGTTTAGGTTTGGCGAATAACATTCCAACTAAACAGTTTTCCCTTGGAACTGAACTTTATATGGATAAAGATGATACACATGTTTTTGATCTCAAAGCATCTGGTAGGGCTAATCGCTTTTTCGTTAATCAGAATTTAGCTGTTGGTACTGTCAATCCAAGTAAAGCATTTCAAGTAAATGCTGGTGCAGTAAGAAAGGTTGATATTGATTTAGAAGGTCATAATCTCATGACGGTGAGTGGTAATTTGGTGTCCACAAATGTGATCGTCAATGATAAATTAAGTTTATCAAATATTGTAATTGATGGGGCTGCATCCAATATTATTACTGTGAATGGTGGTATGAAAACCTCAAACTTGTCAATTGGGTCTAATGTTGCATTTTATGATAATGGTCCTGGTACTAATGTAGGTGTTATAAGTGGTGATGTATATCATACTGGTAATTTACACATGGTTGGTAATCTGGTTGTGACTGGTAATGTAACAGTTTCAGAAATAGCTAAGTATATTGTTGCACAAGATTTAAGGGTTTCTAATATAGTTATTCATTCTGGATTTGGAAACGGGGTGTTATCACGAGAAACCGGTTTTGTTATGACACCTGGTATAGGATATTCAAATGTAGCCATAGCTTTTGTCGGTGGTGCGAGAGGGAGGGAAATGGGTTTCTTTCAAACAACTGCATATGGAGGTTTAAATGCTGCTGAAATACCTAAGTCACCCGGTGTGGTGAATGTACATGTAAGTGGTGATATATATACCTCAAATGCAGTGGGTGTGGCAAATATTTTTCCTACCCACGACCTTTGTGTGGGATCAAACCTCTTCGTTGAAGATACAGGTTCTAACGTTTTAGAGGTACATGGAAATACATATACACAAAAGCTAAAAGTAGGAAGTGGTGGTATTTCGGTTGGAAATCTCCTCACTATGTTACCAGGTGAGGAAGCACCTGTGGTGATAAATAGTAACGTGAGAATGAACGCTTTACGTACGACGGGTACAACTCCATCGGGTATTTCCAATGTTACACCAACGGATACACTGTCTATCGGTTCAAAAATATACGCCAACCTAACAGCTGCAGATACTCTTACAATTTTTGGTAACACAGCGACAACAAACTTAATTACAGAATCAGTTAGTTCAACGTCTAATATAATAATTCATGCTGACAGATATGGTGGTGATAGTGTTGTAAATCCACTTGTTCTCAAATCTGGTCCATCCTCTTCAAATGTAAGTTCCATTGAGATTTATGGTGCGAGTACATCTAATACTCATCAAAATATTAGATTCAAAACCAGAAATACCGAGAGGATGAGAATTACATCAAACGGTCACGTCGGTATTAACGAAACAAATCCAACACAAAAGCTTACTGTAAATGGCAACGCTTTTGTTATGGGTAGTAACGTGATGATGTTTGGAAACTTGTGGGGAACAACCTCCAATACATCTATGCAAATGTTTTCAAGTCCTAATGTAGGTGAAAATAAAGTCGAGAATATAGTCAAATCTGGTAAAGGTCTCAACTTTTATGCAAGTACCACACCCACCATGGGTACACCAAAACTCACTATTTTGGAATCAAGTAATGTGGGTATCAACGTCGCTAACCCACTGGGTAGACTTCACACTTCGGGTGGTACAGTGTTTATAAATAATCAAGTTGTGAATCGTGGTACATATGTTCATCAAGAAACACCAATGGTTATCACTAACACACACCCGATCGTAAGTACGACTGATATGGGTCGTGTATTAGATTTGACCCGTGAAGGCGGTGGTATAGAACATGGAGCACGAGCATCATTCAAGTTAGGAAAACACGAGACCGCGGATGGAACTTCTAGAACGCGTCTTGATCTTTATTTAGCGAGTGATAACTACCAAACTGATGCTGATGTCATGACCTTCCTAAGTACCGGCAAAGTTGGTATAGGACATACACAACCCAGTGCTCACCTCGAAGTTATGGGTACGGGTATAGGAGATCCAACTGAAAATGGTATTCTTGTGCATAACCACGATGATGGTGATGCCATAATTGCAGCAGAAGCTAAATTAAACGTGGGGAATGCATTTACAAGTTATATACTTGAAGATGGTGGAGCCCTCACAGGTTGGTCAGCGGGTGTAACAAAGGACAATGATTTTAGAATTACAGAGAATTACCGGAGAGTTTTGGATTCTTCTGTAACAGCTCTCTTCATAAGTCGTGCGGATCGTGACGTGGGTATAGGAACGGATCAACCTCGTGGTAAACTCGAAGTTGCTGGTAATTTAGTGGTTGGTAATGAAATCACATTTGGTGGTACCCTCGGTGATGAGTATGGAAACACTCGTATAATTGACAGAATTTACGGTACACAATATTCACAATCTGAGTTACTTCTTTTTAAAGGTAATGACGATGGGTCGGTTAATCAGGGTCCAGATAGAATTAGACATATCGCGGGTGAGCACGTGTTTCAAACTTATTCAACTTCGGATGGGACTCTATACGGTGATAATGAAATCTTAGAAAATATGGATGCTACACCTAATAAGTCGTTAGTAATAACAGATGTAGGAAGTACCGGTGTAGTTGTCATAGGTGGTAATAGATCTCATGGAGCTGCCGCATATGCAGAAGATTCTGGTACCAAATTAGTTGTTAACGGTAGTATCGTCTTTACCGGTGGTGGTAGTTTCAGAACAGCTGGTTTAGCGTTTTCAACTACAGAGATAGGTACAACCTATAACATTATTAGAAGTACACTAGATGGTGGTACTCGTCGTCCAGTAACATTTGTCCATGAAATTAACAGCTCAACTGATTCAGAGTATGCACGTTTTGACGAAAATGGTAGACTTCTTTTAGGTGCAACAACGGGAACATCTAACGTATATGTATACGATACAACACCCGGTGATATAAACTTATTAAAACTTCAAAGTACTGGTGTAAATAAACAAACTGGTGCACTTTTATACACAAATGAAGGAGAAGGTGGATTCATAAAAGGATTCAATAACACAGTGAATAGAACAACTGGTCTGGCTTTAGGTGTAGCTAACAACAGTACAATTGTAAACAATCTCAATCTAATTCACACAAGTAATGTCGGTGTAGGTACACCATCACCTCTTCGTCAGTTACATGTACTTGACAGTCGGGAGGAAGGTAAAAACGGTACTATGAGAGTGGAAAGTTTATATTCAAATGCGAGTATAGAACTTACCACATCATCTGGTGGAAACTCAAATATTTATGCAGATAGAACGGGTAATGTACATATACAACCATCCTCTGATACAACATTTATAGATAGCGATCTCAATGTAACTGGTATGTTATCCGGACGCGCCGCGTTCGCATATCTTGGTGTGGGTATTGGTGATAATTTACCTACATCAGATCTTGAGGTTGGTGGAGGTGCTATATTTGGAAGTCAAACGGGTGGAGTTCAACGCAAATTTTACTCTAAATCATTTCAAATTACTACAACTAACCCCGCTAAAGATATTCAATTAATTTTTGGTAAGGGTGCTTTCTATGCCAAGGTTATAGCGATGTTGAGAAGAACCGATGGTTCAACAGTGGGTGATTTAAGTACCATGATTCTCGAACTCCAAGGAGGAACCGGTGATGCATCCCAACCAACTGTAGATGTTGCTGTGGGTACGAAAAATATATTCGGTGGTACAAACAACTATCCATGGAGTTCAACTGTTATAACAGGACAACGAGGTATAAGTATCACACCGTATAATGAAGAAATCACTCGCGACTATTATTATGACATTTCGGTAGAATTGATGACAGCATCTGGTGGAAAACTGGTTAAAATCACAAGTAATCTCTCTGATCCAGTTGGACTTGACAATGGCAGTGGCGGAGCAAATCTAATTACCGATCCAATTTTTACCTATTAATCAATTTTACCATTCGGGGAAGACCCAAAGGTAGAATCAATTTAATTTAATTTAATTATGCCCTGATGGAATCAGAGACGGCTAAGAAAAGCACGCCGACAATGAAAGCCATGACGACGTAATTGCACTCAGTATCTTCGAGGCCAGTGGGTTCTACCTTCTTTGTGACGACGGGTTGCTCACGCCGCACAGGAGGTTCTAGTTCCTCCAAAGGACAGTAACCTATCATTTATACATTACTTAGAGATTAATTTCAGTTTTCTTCTTTCGGCGGACTCTCTTGGGCTTTGCTCCACCGACTGCAACCTCCTTAACCTCCCCTCCAGTGGAATCTCCCGAAATGGAGATTATATCCGACACATCATCGTCCATATCCACCGAATCCGCCTTTGCCATACTTGTGTTCATAGGTGGTGGTGGTGGCATTGAAATTCCCCCCATTAGACTGGAAATATCAATCCCGGGACCCTGCATCTCATATTGACCAGTTCCTCCAACTGGGGCTGCATCACCAGGTCCCGAGGGTGCACGGGTTGTGTTCTGCACAGCAGACATCATATTCTTTACGAGGTCTGGGTTCTGCTTGAGAACGTCATTCATATTGGGTAGAGCACTTTTGAACATTGAGTTGGTAAGATGGAACATCATAGCGGAACCACCAAGCATCATGATGAGCTTGACCTCTGGTGCAACGTTCACCTTGGATCTATACTTCACGTAAAGCTCTTCAAAGACTCCATCGTAGTCATCTACCCCCTCCATCACGCTTTCAGACCAACCCTCCAACTGAATCTCAAAGGGGTTGTAACGCTTATTAAGGAACTCGAGACCTGTCACACAGGCTACAAGCATACGACGAGAGAAGCGAACAGACTGTTCAACGTCGATACTGTAAGTAATTCTCTTAACCTCCGTACGAAGTTCCTCAACATTAGAGTAGGCGTTCAACCTCTTGTTCACATTAAAACCCTTCTTCTCAAGACGGGATAATTTGTTGAGAAGATCACTCTTCTCTTCATCTACGGAGCTATAACCCTTAGAGGGTTGTTCACTCTGAGAACCACCAGGACCCTCATCTGGTCCATCATCAAAAAACATTGGCTCATCTTCACCGTAATCAATCTCTTCATCCATTTGAGGTTGAGCAGGAGCTGACTGTTTATTTGGGTTAACGAATGCATCCATAGCTTCTTGGTGATGCATCTGTGAGGGAGGAGGTGGTCTGCTTTGTGCAGGACGGCGTACAGGCTGGGGACGATAACTGTTAATTTCAATTTCATCCATGAGAGCCTGTTCATCGGCATCCAACTTCATGACATTAGTAGTCCCACGATCAATGACAATTTCTTCGTCCATCTACTCTCTATGGGGAAACTATTAAATTACCTTTAACGCACTTTTGAAAAAATTATATATGTACATTATAAATGTTTAACCTTAACCGTACCAACAGGAATGCTCTCATCAGTATTTTCACCCTGATCACCGTGATTTTTGTCATCGGTATGCTCAAGCAATCCAGTAAGTATCAGCCTAAGCCCCTCATAATTAAGACTGCCAACGAGGAGTCCATCTTTACTCTCCCTAACGAAATTGCGTGTACTCCTGGTTTCACTTCGGATGGAAGCACTTACACTAAGGCTCTCACTCCAGGTGGACTCTGTGGCTCAGAGGCTCTTGTTGCCGGTCAAGCTGGCGGCTATGAAATTGAAGATGGAATCGGTGGATCTTTAATCTAAGCTACTACTAAATGGCTTTGGTTACTTCTTCCCAAACTATTCCAGATCTTCATTATGAATATCACACCATAACTATTGATTCCATTGGTCAAGATAGTGCTAATACTTTTACTTGTCACCTCCAACAACCCCTTAGAAATGTAGTTCAGGCAAGACTTCTTGGGGCTCACCTTCATTCCACAGATAACACTGAGCACTGCTACATCTCTATTGATGAATTAGATACCATCTTTAACGACCGTGCTTCTAATGTTCTCACCGGTCAAGGGAATATGAGCATGCTAAGAGGCTCATTTGCGAGTCTCGTAACCGATGATACTACTCATAGTGGTTCAGATTCCCTCATTAAGTTCAAAGACGATTATCCCATCATTAATCAGTATATAAACCCAATTAGACGGGTTGATCGTCTCAGTATTACCATTAGAGATCAAAGTGGTGCTACCATTAAGAACTCTTCAGCAGCTGGCGATAACTTTTTAGTTATTCGTTTCGTCTGTAGAAAACCCAATTTGTAATTATCTATGTTAATATAAATGGATACTCGTACTCTTACGAAACCCGATCCATCTGATTTGAAATACGAATATTATACTGTTACGTTAGATAGCGTCGGTCAGACCAGTGCTAATACATTTACATGTTATCTCACGCAACCCATTCGTAATATTGTTGATGCGAAACTCATCGCCGCACATATCAAAACCACGGAAGTTACTGAACACTGCTATATCACAATTGATGAACTGGATTCAAAATATATGGAGCGTACCTCAAATGTATATGAAGGACAACCAAATATGACACAAATTAGAAACTCTTTTGCGAGTCTTGTATCTGATTCTGTATCCCTCAATCCAAGTGGTAATGATTCTGTTATTTTATTCAAAGATGAATATCCAGTTGAAACACACTATACATTTCCAATCGGAAGTGTAGATCGTTTTAGAGTGAAGATTTATGACCAGCGTGGTCGGACTCTCACCAATCCAGTTATAACCGCTGGAAATAATTTTATCGTCCTTCGTCTTACATGTGAAATTACCGCTCGGGGTGTGAGGGGGTTTAACCCCGATGCCCCCCAGATACCAGTTATAGATGAGGGTAGTAGTTTATCGGATAAGATAAAGGAACTACGAAGTTTGTTAGATATAGGTGAAATTGACCAGGTCACATTCGATAATGCAAAACAAAAACTGTTGGATGATTATCTAAGTTAGTACTATATGTCGTACTACACCGCGAATCATACAGTCCCCGATCTAAACTACGAGTATGCTATCATCACCGTAGATTCAATTGGACAGACTAGCGCAAATAATTTCCAGGTACATCTTCAAACCCCCCTAAACAATATCGTCCAGGCTAAACTTATAGGGTCTCACATCCACACAACCGCTACAACTGATCACTTGTACATTGATATTGAGGAACTTCAAGTTGACCCAATTTTAAATCAGAGAACATCAAACGTTGCTGGTGGACAACCCGCATTAAGTAATGTTACAGGTACATTTGGAAGACTCATTTCAACGAATTTTCCATTAGACACTAGTCAGGGACAAGGAGGAGGTCATGGACATGACGGCGACGATGATTACGTCCATATGTTTCAAAACCAATACCCGGTTGTGTCTCAATATTTATCACCTCTCCAAAATCTCAGCACTTTAACGATTAAAATATACGACCAAAATGGTAATTTAATCCCACCAAACTCAGACAATGACCCAAACCACTTAATTTTGAGTTTCATCACCCGCCGACGAATAGTCTCGTAATTTTCTCCCGTTAAAGTAGTATAACATGTCTTCAGGTATTGTTCAATTAGTGGCAATAGGTGCCCAGGATGAGTTCATCATGGGCAACCCGGAGATATCGTTTTTTAATTCCAAATTTAAAAGGCACTCCAATTTTTCACAATCCGTTGAGAAGCAGACGATACGCGGAGATGTGAAAAACAATTCGATGTCAAGTGTTCAGATTGAAAAGTCAGGTGACATGCTCGGTTATATGTATATGACTATAGATGATGGTGTAGAGGCTGTAGATACTTCGCGTTGGGATCTTGTTATTGATAAGATTGAACTCTTAATAGGTGGTTCTGTTATTGACACCCAAGATAGTATCTTCACGGAAAAGATTGCTATAGATACTTTTGCACAAAATGTTTCACGATCTGCTATTGGAACACACCCAGGTGTACACGCGCGATCGTTCTTCTACCCTCTCCGGTTCTTTATGTGTGAAGGACCTCAAAGCGCCTTACCTCTCGTAGCCTTAAACTATCATAACGTGGAACTTAGAATTTATTGGGGAAGTCAAGCCTCTAATTATAATATAGAGTTCTTTGCAAACTATTATTATTTAGACAATGAAGAACGTGGAAATATGGCTACTCGCACCCACGATATGCTCATACACCAGGTACAGAAGAGTGTACCAAGTGGAGAAAAAGTTCAAGAATTTATTTTTAACCATCCAGTGAAATATTTGGCATGCGCCGATACATCAGTTGATGGTGCTCTAACTTCACCAAGAAATAAACTTAAATTAAGTATTAACGGTGTTGAACTATCTAATTTTAAATGGGGAAGACCACATTTTATGGATGTTACTAATTATTATCACACCAATTTTGTAACTTCTCCAGATTTCTTTCTTTACTGTTTCTGTTTAATGACCAGTTCTCTCCAACCAACGGGAACTTTAAATTTTAGTCGTGTAGAGAGTGCAAAACTTATGAGTGAATCCTTACCTATTAATGATCCTATATATGCAGTTAGTTACAATATCCTTCGAGTCCAGAATGGTCTTGCCGCTTTACTTTACGCAAATTAATTTAGCAATGTATATTAAATAGTTGTCAGTATGCAAATATTTGTCAAGACACTGACAGGTAAAACGATAACTCTTGAACTTGAGTCTTCAGATACTATTGATAATGTGAAGGCAAAAATTCAAGACAAGGAGGGTATTCCACCCGATCAGCAGCGGTTGATCTTTGCTGGAAAACAACTGGAAGATGGTCGCACCCTCGCCGACTATAACATTCAGAAAGAGTCTACACTCCACTTGGTTCTTAGACTTAGGGGTGGTGTTAAGAACATCCCAGCAGTGGAAAGAAGTACTAAACTTCGCTTCGGTAAATACGTACCAGACTCTGTAATACAAAAAGACAACACTTGTATTTTCAACGCATCAAATGTAGAAGTTCCAACACCTTTTAGTGATGCGGTGTATTTATCACCTATCAGAAATAGACCCGATTTCACAGCTCCAGAAATTGTGTTGCTTATGTACGATAAAAAGACAAAGGAAATTACAGAGTCTGGTGAATCCGCGAACACTCTGGTTGGTGGTGCTACTTTAGATCTCGTCGTGAGTCGTTCTAACAATACATCAAATACAGTTCAGTTTTTGATCAAAGATGAACTTGAGAACAATACATCCTTAGTTGCAGAAGGAAATGTGGGAGTGGCGAATATGAACCCTCAACACTCACTTTCAGTTGGTTCTAATCTGTATGTGGATGACTCGGGTTCGAATGTCCTTGTCGTTTCGGGTAATGTTGCCATTTTAAATAGCCTTACTATTGGTGGTAATCTTAGGGTGAATGGTGATACTACCGTAATCTACACAGAAAATACATCATTCAGAGATGCTTTTATTGAACTCGGTACAAATAATTCCCCGGATACCACAATACTTGATTTAGGTATTCTTATGCATCGCCCAGGTGCGTTGTCAAACGTAGTCATAGGTTATAGGGAGAATCAAGATGAGTTCGCTTTAGCCTACACCACAGCAAAAGCAACTGATAGGGCATTTCTCCCAAAATTGGATGAAGATATTAATGTGCACGTCTACGGTTTAACCCACGTGGATGCCAATATTTATGCACACGAGGATATTATCGTGGATGGAAATGTCTATGTGACTGGAAATGTTTCTATTACAGAAGAATTGACCGTTAGCAACAATGTGTATGCCGATAAAGATCTTGAAGTTGTGGGTAACGTCTATGTGGATGGAAATGTAGTAGCCTATAAGGACTTCACACTTACTGGTAACGCATATGTATCCGGAAATGTCAACATCACAAATCAATTAACGGTTAGTGATAACGTCTATGTAACAGGTAATGTTCAAGTAACTGAGTCCCTAATTGTGAGTGGGAACACCCACCTTGAGGGTGACAACGTCTTCATTACCCACACAATGGACTTTTTAGATCCTAAGACCGCCATCGTGACAGATCAAATCTCCAACGTTCAAATTCGTTTGGGACAGTTGGAGAATGTTTCAAATACCGCATCAAATCCTCTCGTAAATCAAGTTCTTGGTTACGATAACGATACTAATGAGTGGGCTAACACTTACCCTGATCAGACAATACTCCAAGTAAAGAACACTTCGGGTGGTCCAATAACAAGAGGTCAAGTCCTGTATGTTAAGGGTTCTGTTGGAAATAACATATTTGAAGTTGATTTAGCTGATGCATCCGATCCAACAAAGATGCCAGCTATTGGCATTGCTTATGAAGATATGGCAGACAACGCTCAAGGTGCCGCTGTTTCATTTGGTAGAGCCAATGGAATTAGTGGAATATCTGGGTATACAAATGGTCAAACACTTTATGTTGCGAGTGGAACACCTGGTGGTTTAACCAACACAAAACCATACGGTGTTGATCTTGATCTTATTCAAAATGTTGGTGTTGTTGTCAATAATAGTTCTGGTGTTATGTTTGTCACTGGTATCGGTCGTGCCAATGATATTCCAAATGCAAGGATTATCACAGACTACAATGATATGCAGTATGTGTATGTGAACAGTCAGGATAATGATTTGAAGAAGATTACTTCGGCAAACTTGAACATTCCACTCACAACGGCTGTGAGTAGTTCAAGTAATTCCGCGGCAAATGCCGTAACCCTCAGAGGTGTGAGTATTACTTCTGGTGATGGTTTCCATGGTGACCTTGTCGTTGCAGGAAATGTAACCGTTGATTCTACAACCCTCCACGTGGACTCGGAGACTAACCGAGTGGGTATTGGTAAAATAACACCAAAAGCCACCCTTGATATTGTGGGTAATGTCCATGTAACTTCCAATATTTCAACAGCTTCTAATGTTATTATTGGTGCCACAACTGCGACTACTTCAAAGACAACAGGTGCTCTCCGTGTGAGTGGTGGTGTGGGTATTCAAGGAGATCTTTACGCTACAGATGCCAATATTGAGAATGTGGAAGCTGATAGCCTTACAATTACGGATGCAACACCTTCCAGTTCTAAGGATACCGGAGTTGTGGTTATAACTCAAGGTGGTTTGGGTGTTGAGGCTAACATTCACTCTACAAATGTCTTCGCGACGTCCCATATAGGTGTAGGCACTTCTTCTACTTCTAATACTTTTGATGTGAGGGGTACAGCCAATGTGGGTGCTCTCGTTGCAACATCTACCCATATTTCAGACTCAACTGCATCTATCTCAAAGACCAGTGGTGCTCTTCGGGTGAAGGGTGGTGCGGGTATTCAAGGGGATATCCATGCTACAAATGGTGTTTTTTCATCTAATATAACTGTTGGAAACCTCGTGGACGGGGCGAATAAATACTTACCTATGGTTAATACAGATGGTACTTTCATTAAGTCACCTGTTTATGTTTCACCTACGGGTAGATATGTAATCACTGCGGGGGAAGCTGAATTTTTGGGTAACATCACACTTGGAGGTAACACAACTATACTTTCTTCAACTTCTGTTGTCATAGAAGATAGAATTTTTGGTATCGGTTCAAACAATAGCGCCGATGGTTTTGATAGTGGAATCTTAATAGAGCACCAGGATGCAGGTCAATTTTCTAATATCGGACTCATACATCACGCGGATGACCATATATTTTCTATAGGATACACACAAAATACATTTACAGATGAACATATTTTATATGCACCACACCCAGATGGTACCATATTAACAGTGGATTTATTAGGTAATGTAAATGTACAAAATAGTATATCTGTATCTGAATTAGGTACGTTTGGTACACGTGTGGGTATAGGTGTGATTTCACCAGATTCAAACTTATATGTCACGGGGAATGCCCACGTGACTTCTAATATTTCTACAGATTCTAATGTTATCATAGGTGCCACAACTGTGACTACTTCAAAGACAACAGGTGCCATCAGAGTTGCGGGTGGTGTGGGTATTCAAGGGGATCTTCACGCTACAGATGCCAATCTTGAGAATGTGGAAGCTGATAGTGTAACTGTCACGGATGCAACACCTTCCAGTTCTAAGGATACAGGTGTTGTAGTTATAACCCAAGGTGGTTTGGGTGTTGAGGCTAATATCCACTCTACTAATGTTTTCGCGGCGTCCCATATAGGTGTGGGCACTTCTGCTACTTCTTATGCTTTAGATGTGAGAGGTACAGCCAATGTTGGCATTTTAACATCACCAAATGCTACAATTACGGATGCAACACCTTCCAGTTCTAAGGATACAGGTGTTGTAGTTATAACCCACGGTGGTTTAGGTGTTGAGGCTAATATCCACTCAACCAACGTATTTGCAACTTCATATTTAGGAGTTGGTACATCGGATACTTCTAACGTATTAGATGTGAGGGGTACAGCTAACGTGGGTGCCCTTGTTGCAACATCTACCCACATTTCAGATGATACGGTAGCATCTTCAAAGATAACTGGTGCCCTCCAAGTCACTGGTGGTGTTGGTATTAAAGGGGACATCTATGCTACAGATGCCAATCTTGAATCTGTTGAAGCTCATAATGTCACAATTACTGACGCAACTATATCTTCGGGTACAGGTATTGGAGCTGTTACTATAACAGGTGGTCTTGGTGTAGGTAATAATGTTCATGTTGGCAACGAGGTTCATGTTGGCACCGATGTTCATATTGGCAACGATATATACATCGGTTCAAATCTGAATGTTAATGATACAGACTTTCATGTCGATTCGCTAACAGGTAATATTGGAGTGGGAAAAACAGATCCTGCATATAGTATTGATGTTGTTGGTTATATAAACGCTGACCGAATTTATAAGGGGGGTGTTGAATTTTCGGGAACACCATGGGGCTTTAATGATGAAGCTATTTTTCTTCCAGGTACTTTCAATCAAGCGCGGGTGGGTATTGGTACACAATCACCCGATGCCAACTTACACGTAACAGGTAATATTTACGCTCCGAATATTGAGACTCAAAATTTACTTTTTGAGACAGTCACAATTACAGCTGCACAAGGTCTGGTGGAGATTGTAAACATTTCAAATACTACTTCAAATACAGTTCAATTCACAAATACTAATACAAGTCTTATAACATTAGGTAAGGTGGGTGTAAACACACCTTCACCTGCTTATACTCTTGATGTAGCTGGAACGGCTAATGTTGAATCTCTACTTGCAACCAGTAACATTGGTATTAACATTGACTGGGCACCAGAATATGAATTAGACATCAATGGTCAAATTAACTGTGCTTCTATAACCACAAATTCTTTAACAGTTGAAGACGGAGCTGTAAATCTTGGAAGTGGACTTGATATTACTTCAAATACCATTACTCAATCGGGAGTACCAGCCTTTACCGTTAGACTGACCGATGGTGATATTGTAGGAGGACCAATTGATATAGATTATAACACTGTAGTCACAGACAATACAACCAGTTATTTAGCAGCAACTGGTAAGTACACAGCTCCTCACACAGGACACTATTTCTTTAGTGCTCATGGTACATACCAAGATGGTGTGACTATATATGATTTTACAGTTAATAACGTTCGTCAAAATATAAATGGTTATTGTGATACAACTGGTATTACCAGGTCTATGCAATGTAGTGTTTCAGCTGTTTTAAGTTTAACAGCAGGTGATACAGTCTCTGTACGCCAGATTTCTGGTGGTACATTTGGAACGGATAATAATTCTTTCTGTGGATATTTTATCGGTTAATACTATATGTCGGTGGTTCTACACACACGCAGAAAACATAAAGCTTTAGAAAGAGCCCTTAGGAGGCGTTTTTCATCTTTACCCAGTTTTTTTAGATATAACGTTCACTCAAGTTTTCAAGATACATATAATAGTATTGTAGTTCCAGCAGGAGCATCTATACCCACTATAGAGGTTTTAGAACCTGAATATAATGCAGAAATAACTAAAGAAGAGAATAATCATACATTTAGAGAAACACTTGGAAACATACATGTTGAAAATCAACTTTTAGTTGACGGAGATGTTACATCGAAGGGTGACATAAACATGTTTAGTGATGAAAGATTAAAAAAGAATATTGAACCAATTTCAAATGCACTTGAGAAAGTTTTACAAATTAGAGGTGTTACATTTGAGAAAATAGATGATTTAGATGACCCAGATCGTAGACATGCGGGTGTTATAGCTCAAGAAGTTGAAAAGGTACTCCCAGAAGTTGTCAATATAGATAACCAGGGTATGAAGACTGTAGCGTATGGAAACTTAATAGCACTTCTCATTGAAGCTATAAAAGAATTAGCAAATAAATAAATATATATTAATTTTAGATGACTCGTTCTGTTATTGAAATAGATAAATCTAACAACATTGTAACCGCCAAATCACATGTTAAATTTTCTCACCATCCCAGAGGTGCAGTAGTTAAACTTTTAACAGGTGATGTAACAACAGTTAGTACTACAGCGCACGCATCGAGAGCGCATGTTCGAGTATTAAGTTTTACATGGGATGTTCCAGAAGAGTATCATCATCTGAATACTGTAGATTTAGAGTGCTACGGGTGTATAAATTGGTCTGGTGAAATTCAGACTGGTTGGGATGCTATGCTTACATCAAGGTTATATTACGGATCAGGTCTTACATCATTTGTTGATTCAGCAAGAAATACATCTTCAAATCAAGAAACCCGTAACAATGGTAACGCAATACCGGTACCATCTCACTTCAACAATTTTTCTAGTACATTGGATTGTGCTGTAGTCAGTTCTCGTTTTTATATATCAGATTGTCCAGTTAGTGTTGGGTCTCAATTACGACTCGATCTATATATAACACAGAATGCCACCGAAACAACGTACCATAATCGTACGCGGGATCTCGCTGCCGGCGACAACTTTAATCACGAGTTGGGGATTACGAACTTTTTTTTGGCTTTAAAACCTATAGTATAATATATGAGTACTCCTATTGTTTCCGTGGATCAATCTGAAGGAACATTAAATGTAAATGGTGCTATTACATTCAGTAATACTTATTCAGGACCAGTTACAACTTTTTTAACGGGTAATTTTATAGCAAATAAAGTAGTTCATACGGTGTCACAGTCACGATTAGAGCTTTGTCATTATACTTGGGATATTCCGGAAATATATCATATATATGATACACTAAATTTAACAATACGCGGTCAAACAAGATGGTGTGGTGAACAAAGTATCCCATGGGATGGGATGATGCAAATGAGATTATATTACCATAGTCCAGGTCAAGGCTGGTCTACATCCAGATCCATCAGCTCAGCAATAAATACGTCTTACTCCACTAACACTCGTAATAGGGGCTGTGGTGTAATAGCACAATCTCACCACGCTGATTATCTCCAGTCGATGGATTCGTCTACACCGACTTCTACGTTTTATATACCAAATTGTCCGGTTTCTAAAGGATCGAGGTTAAAATTAAGTATAGATATAACACAACAAGCTGCGGACATCGTGACGACAAATCGCGCTTTGGCACTTACAAGCACAGAGAACGGAACTTGTCATTTTTTTTTAACTTTATCCCCTTAATAAATTATTATTGTTATATAATAATGAGTACTCCTGTTCTTTCTATAGATAATCCGAAAGGAAATATAAACGTAAATGGACCTATGATTATGAATGGTGCTGTAAATGGTCCATTTATTACATTTTTAACATATGACGATACTACTAGTAGAGCACATGCGCATCAAAATTCTTCGAGGTCGGACTTTCCAGAGGGAACCACTAACGCTTGGAACCCTGTAGCCATCTCACACGCGTTGTGGGATGTTCCATCTGAATATAATCATCTCCAAACTAAAGATTTAGAAATTGATGCATCTGTTGATTGGATTGGTGAGACAGTAGTTTCCAATGATGTTATGTTTCATTTACGATTATATTACGGACCAGGTCTTACATCATTCGTTGAGAGTACAAATAATGAACTGTTCTACGAGGTGGACGCGAACGGCGTACTGCTCCCGCGTGTTGGCTTCGGCGGCTGTGGTGTAATCGCGCAATCTCACCACGCTGATTTTAACAGTACAATGGATACGTCTCGTGTACAGTCTAGATTATTTATACCAAATTGTCCGGTTTCTGCGGGATCCCAATTAAAATTAGAGTTACGTTTTATGTCTCTTCATACTAACACTTTATATACCAATCGTGATAAAGGAGACGGCACCAACAACTTTAATCATGAGCGTGGAACTACAAATTATTTTATGTTGATTAAATAATAATGGACACATTAACAACACTGGCAAGATTAAGACCCATGCAAAATATTAGTTTTATCGGGGGTTGTTTAGAAACAGCAGCTAATGCGACATGGGATAGTCAAACAACATACACTGCAGAGCAGGCGGTCAATCTACCAAAACGTAATCTTATATGGAATGAAGAAGCACAATTATATACTATGGCACCTTTCACTATTCCAACACAACAAGAATGTGAGGATTATTGGAACTCAACTTTAAAGAATGAATTAGCTTTAGAGTATTTAAGGAAAAAGCGTAATTGGCTCATGAAACAAACTGATATATATGCACTTCCGGACTTTCCATTTGGTTCTCAATCGGAAAAACAGTTGTGGTTAAATTACCGTAAAGCTCTTAGGGAACTTCCCTCTACAACAACAGATCCAACAAACCCTGTATGGCCTACTCCACCAGAACCAATACAAATACCACCGAGATAATTCTCTATTCTTATATTAATTATGGCGACCCATACTATAAACTTTTCGAGGGCTAACCTGAACACATTCGCCGCAAGTATTGGTGCAGGTGGTCTCATTGTTGATAGCGAAACACTCGTAGTTGACGCTACCAACAATCGGGTAGGAATTGGTAGTTCAATACCAACAAGTACTTTAGATGTAAATGGTGCTGTAACACTTTCAGACACACTATCTGTTGGTGGTGCAGTTACATTTTCTTCAAGTGATGAAGCAACAAGTTTAACTACAGGTGCTATTTCAGTACCCGGTGGTATAAGTACATCAACTAATATACATGCTTCTAACATATACACACAAGGTGGTCTTATCACTCATAGGGCGGCTACTTGTTTAAAAACGTACTCTCATAAAGGTACTATAATAACCGGTGCAACTATCGCAGAAGCAACTTTTACCGTTACATTTTCAAATCATATATTCATGGCAAAAATATACGGTACATTGGTGGAAGGAACATATATTGTGAGTAGTTTAACTCAAGAGTGTACAGGTGGTCATCTTACAGGTGAAACACCCCCAAATATAGTTTTGGGTACTACAAATCTCATTGGTCATAATAGTTACCCATGGAGTTCAGTCGCGGTATCATCTCCAACTACAGTAACCCTAAAACCAGCGCAAGATATGGATGTTGCCTATTCTGGACACTACAACATATTTATTGAATATTTGTCGGCGCATCCGGATGGTAGAGTAATTGATATTCAACAGGGTGGTGTTACTGCGATTACGTTTAATTACTAACTTAAAAAAATTGTATAATAGTAATAATAGAATGACCACACTCATCCAAACATTCGATGGAAATATAGGAATTGGCACAAACGATCCCGGTAGCTATAAATTACATGTAGAAGGTGGCTTTAAAACATCCACTTTAGAAGTCGCTGGTGTTACACATGCACAATGTCCAATTGGTATGATTGCTATGTGGTATGGAACTGAAGCCAATATACCTACAGGGTGGCACGCATGTGATGGTACTACTGGTATAACAAAGAGTGATGGCAGTGGTACTATTGATGCACCAAATATTACGGGACATTTAGTTAAAGGAGCTGACAATGATACTGACTTAGGGGTGCAATTGGGTTCCCCGCTCACCTCAATTCCTACAGCTGCATTACCTACACATAATCACACGGTTACAGTAAACACCCAAAATTCCACACCCCATAGGCACTACTCCGACAATTCGAACGCATCCCATATTCACTACGCCGACGGCTCGAACGCACCCCATGGTCACAGCCTTTATGGTATACACTGGAGGCAGTTGAATGGTTGGGATAACAATAACGTCCACGGTGGTGGTTGGGCAGTTCAAGCAAGCAATGGTCAAAGGCACGGCACCGACGGCGCGAACGCACCCCATGGTCACTGGACTCGTTATGAATCCGCGCACACTCCCTCGAGCCATGGTCACTGGACTCGTTATGAAAATGCACCCCATAGTCACACCGCATCTTCGCAAGATGCGGGACTCGGAGACGAACTCCAGATGAATTACCCATTTGTTAAATTATGGTATATCATAAAGATCTAAATACTATTACAATTTCATAAAACATCCTTTCTTTAACTGTACTAAATCAGTTAAAAAAAGTATATGATAATTATAAATGGCAGCGACGAACGTCCAGTCCTTTTCAGGAGACATTGAAGTCGCCTCTAACATTAACGCGAGTAATATCACTACAACCCAAAAACTCACCATCGATGGAACATTTCGGGTATCCGATGCGTCTGGGTTTGTGGATATAAATTCGACACCCGGTACGCAATGGGGAGAGATCGCCAATCTGACCGCGGGTGACGCTACTGCGGGTGACAGCTTCGGTGAAGGTGTGGAAATAGACGGCGACACGATGGTAGTCGGGGCGACATTCGACGCTGACAAGGGAAGCGGTAGTGGGTCGGCGTATATTTTTACCCGCGACACCCCCGGTGACATTCATTCCAACTGGACACAGCGCGCCAAGCTGCTCGCGAGCGACGGCGAGGTGGATGACAACTTCGGACAAAGTGTCGCAATCGACGGTGACACGGTGGTGATCGGGTCGTATGGGGAGGACGCACCCGGGGAGAACGCGTCGGGTGCGGCGTATATTTTTACCCGCAACACACCAGGCTCTCTCACCTCCGGCTGGACACAGGTCGCCAAGCTCCGCGCGAGCGACTTCTATCGGGGTGACTACTTCGGTGTAGACGTGTCGGTCCATGGTGACACGGTGGTGATCGGGTCGTACCAGCCCAGTTTTTCGACCAGTACCGGGGCGGCGTATATTTTTACCCCTTCTGGTCCTAGTAACACGAACGGTGGCTGGGCACAGGTCGCCAAGCTGAGTGTCGCCAATACCAAGAGGTTCGGCTGGAGCGTGTCGGTCGACGGTGACATGGTGGCTGTCGGGGCGTACCTCGAGTATGGTCCCGGATCATTTTTGGAGGGCGCCAACATGGGGGCGGCGTATATTTTTACCCGCGACACACCAGGCTCTCTCACCTCCGGCTGGACACAGGTCGCCAAGCTGATCGCGGGCGACCGCGTTGTGGATGACAAGTTCGGCTACAGTGTCTCAATCCAAGGTAACACGGCGGTGATTGGGAAGGCGACCAACGCATTTGGCAATGATAATAATTCCACCATCTCGTCGGCGTATATTTTTACCCCTTCTGGTCCCAGTAACACGAATGGTGGCTGGGTACAGGTCGCCAAGCTGACCGCGAGCGACGGCGCTTTGTATGACAACTTCGGCGTCAGTGTGTCGATCGACGGTGACACGGTGGCTATCGGGGCGCAATTTAACGACGACCCCACCAACAGCGGGTCGGTGTATATTTTTACCCGCAACACACCAGGCTCTCTCACCTCCGGTTGGACGGAACAAACCAAGCTGACCGCGAGCGACGCCGCCGCCGATGCCATTTTCGGTCAAAGGGTGTCGATCGACGAGAGTTTCAAAGTGGTGGCGATCGGGTCGCCCGGGATAAACTCAGTGACGGGGTCGGTGTACGTGTTTGAAAATTTACCTTTACTTGTTGTAAAAGGTGATATCACATCCGGTCTCGGCGGTAATATTCTTTCCTTCACTGGTCAACATATGTGTTTTCCTGAGGGTCTGATAGAACGAGGTCTCGTCGTATCTGCGAATAAGAATAAGTTTATGAATTTAAATGGTATTTTAAGCACTGGCTTAAGTGCTATAAAATCTTCGGAATCTCTCCCTATTGTATCTCTATCTAACGTGGTGAATGACCCCACAGTTTTTGGTGTTGTAGATAGTGTAGAATCCGCGTCATCTATGAGAACGCAAAGATTTGGTGGTACTATTGTTGAAAATAAGAAAGAATCCGGTGATAACAGGGTAATAGTGAATTCACTCGGAGAGGGTGCGATGTGGGTTGTAAATACAAATGGAAACATCTCATCAGGTGATTACATAACGACTTCTAACATAAATGGTTACGGACATAAACAAGATGATGACATCCTTCACTCATACACAGTGGCTAAAATAACTATGGATTGTGATTTCAACCCTCAAGAGTTACCCATACAAGTCATTAAAAAAGATAACAATGGTACTAACGTTCTTGACAACTATGGACGTCTCCAATGGAAAGATACTGATAACACACAGAAGGCATATAAAATTAAGTACCTAAAAGTTGATGGTAAGGAGACTGATCAAGCGAATGCAGTGTGTACCGCAGCATATGTAGGATGCACATATCATTGTGGTTAATTTTTTAAACTTAAAAAAATAAACTCTCACTATAATATAAAATGTCTGGTGGTATCGCCCAACTCGTCGCCGTGGGTGCACAGGATGTGCACCTAGTAGGCCAACCCGAAATCAGCTTTTTCAGGTCTACCTACAAGCGCTATACTAACTTCTCCCAAACCGTGGAACGTCAGGTGATCCAGGGTAACGTGTCCAACGGTGGTATGTCTACCGTCCGCTTCGAGCGCAAGGGTGACCTTCTCAACTACGTTTACCTTGTTGTGAACAATGGTTCTCTTGTGCAGCAGGAGTCTGATTGGACTACTCTTATTGACAAGGTCGAGCTCCTCGTGGGTGGACAGGTTATTGATGAGCAGGATTCTACTTACTCTACCCTAATTGCTCCTACTCTCTCCGCTACCACTTCTTCCAAGTCTGTCGCGGGTGATCTCTTCGGTGGTTCTACCGCCTCAAACTTCTACCCTCTCCGTTTTGCATTCTGTGAGAATTGGCAGACTGCTCTTCCACTTATTGCCCTCCAGTATCACGACGTGGAGCTTCGCATCACTTGGGGTGCTAACGCCGCCGGTTCCAGCCGCAAGTGGGATATCTATGCCAATTATGCGTACCTCGATACCCAGGAGCGTGAGTTTTTCGCTTCCAACCCTCAGAACCTACTAATTACCCAGGTTCAGAAGACTATTAAGTCTGGCGCCAAGATTCAGGAGCTTAACCTGAATCACCCCGTCAAGTATTTGGCGGCTGCTAACTCTTCCGCGGTGAACATTCTTGGTAATGATGGTGGTGTTGACAATAAGCTTAAGCTTCAGATTAACGGCACTGATGTTGCTGACTTCAAGTTTGCCAACCCCAACTTTTCGGTGGTTCCCCTCTACTACCACACTACCAACACGAGCTCCGCGGTTGCTTCTGCTACCGTTGAGAAGCTCTTCTTTTACCCCTTCTGCCTTGACGCCGGTAAGGTTCAGCCCACTGGTAGCCTGAATTTCAGCCGCCTCGACTCTGCTCGTATCGTAAACGACCGTAATGATTCCGACCAGGATATTTACGCCGTGAATTTCAACATTTTACGTGTGGAAAATGGTATGGGAGGTCTCCTTTACAGTAATTAAATCTCTTTGTAACTAATAAAACATATGTGGAACGTAGTTTTCCTACTTGCCATCGTTTTTGTATTGACGTATGATCCTAAATCCAGGACACTTGAAAAGTATGTTGCTCACCCCACAGCACCTACCCAGAAATCATGTGAAGATGCGCATTACCAATCCGTCCAATTTGCCCAAAGTCCATATGATTGTCCACCATCAGGAAGAACTCAAATGGGTGCTATCGTGTAGAATACTTAAAAAGAAGGTGTGTATCTAAGTTATAATGATTGCAATGGACCGTGAAACCCTCATGATGATAGCTACCATCGTAGCTATCGCTGGTGTCATTTTCCTATTCAAGGAGATGAACAAGCAGAAGCAGGACCTTGAAGGTCTTAAGAACTTTTCCAGTACCCTCATCCAGAGGATGCGAGCACCCGAGCCCACCACAGATGAACCTGAACCTGAACCCGAAACGGAGGTTACTGAAGAAAAGAAGGAGGAATAAACATATCCGGTTATTATAACTTGCGAATGCGCAATGAAAAAATACAAAGCTATAGCTATACCCGTCAGTTTCGTTGACGATAAACCCCGATTCCTAACGGTTAGGGATCGGAGATTCAAGGAATGGATATTTGTCACAGGTGGATGCAGGCGAAGGGAAATTTTCAACCCCATCAGATGTGCCCTAAGAGAATTAGAAGAAGAGACTCGTGGTGTTGTATCACTTAAAAATGGTGAATATACCGAATTTAAGTTTACAGTCAAAGAGAGTCCCACGATAGACTTGGAATACAATGTATTTGTATTCTATGTGGACTACAATAGAAATCAACAACAATCACTGGTAAGAAAGTTTTATGAAGAGAAGCAGAAGATGAATCTTAGGAAGATACAGAAGCTACCAATAAAGAAGACCTATGATGAAAATGATTATATGAGTTTTGATACACTCGAGGATTTCAATTCACGTAGACAGTGGAAACTTATAATTGACAATGTTTTGAAAAACCCAAAATTTTATTCATGTGTGACTTCTCTCAATAGAAAAACCTTCTCTATTAAATAGAATGAAGTCAAAGGCTTACATCCTTCTACAGATTAGAGAACTTTTGAAGAAAAACAGAGGATTTTGTGATGAAGAAGTGGATATATGGGCGAAAGAGAATGAAAAGAAAACTGTGTATGAACTTTTAACTTTTAAGAAGGAAATTTCTCAGAACCAGGAATATCACGACGTCTCTTGTGTGAGATGGTTTAGAGAAGAAGATCAATAATAAGGTATGTTTAAGAAGTGGTGTAACCACAACAATTTCAACAATGCAACCAACTTATCGCATGTGCTCATGGACGGTGGTGTCCTTTCCGTGCCATTCGATAAATTGAATGACTTCTATGAAAAGTACATAGAAGCTGTGAAGAATGGAGAAAAACTTTACGTCGTGGAACAAAAGACGGAAACCTACAATTTCTTCGTTGACATTGACTATAAGGATGAGAGATCCCTAACCCTAGAGGAGATTCAAGATATCTGTAAAGTCATCTGTGATAAAGTGAAACGCCATGGTGGTAAAGAATGTCTTATATCCGTTTCCCCCCCTAAAAAATCGGGTGAACTTATTAAAACTGGTGTACATCTGAACTGGTCGGGGTACGTAGTTGATCAGTCATCAGCTGTGGCACTGAGAGAACATATTTTGGTAGCTCTCTCAAAAGCAAAAGGATCTGTAGATTGGAATGAAATAATAGATTCATCTGTATATGGCGATATTAGAAGAAAGTCTAAAGGAAGTGGTTTCCGTATGCCATGGTCTCATAAGATGGCTAAACATGGTCCATGTGGTGGTCGTGGATGTGAAGAATGTGGTGGTACAGGTAAGATTGTACAAGTTGCCTATTTACCCGTTTTCATATATAAACATGGACCTCTGAGTACTCTTCTCAAGGTTGATCAAAAACCAAATATTGATATTCTCAAAATGTCTGCAATTAGAACAAATGAACCTCAACATATAACGGTAGAACCACCTTCTAAGGTTATTAAGGAGGGTACATTTACGGATGCACAGACAAAGGATGAGATACAAAATGATGAACTCAAAGGTCTCATTGAAGATTTCATTCAAAAAAATATGGAGGGACAGAGCATGTCAATTGTTACAAAAATATTCAAACACAAGGAAACGTATTTGGTAAGTACAAACTCTAAATACTGTGAAAATCTGAAAAGACCCCACAGTTCAAATCATGTATGGTTTCATGTAAGTGGTTCGGTAATTGCTCAAAAATGCTTCTGTAGATGCGAGACTATTAGGGGTAGACGAGACGGTTTCTGTAAAGATTTTTATGGTCGCAAACATCAATTACCATCCAAAATTGTTGAAAAACTGTACCCAAAAAAAGAAGACCTCAAGAAGTGCCCCGAAATTAAAAAGTTTGAGGAAAAGCCTCAAATTAAACATTCCGATGTAAAAGCACCCCTCGAATCATACATGGTTAGATGTATGAAATGCCCGGAAGATACACGTGTTGTGAGTGTTACTCGTCAAAAAACTGGATTTACAGTTTTAACTACAGTTTCACAGTGTGAAACAATCAAAGATGTTCATGAAGGGGCTACGATGTCATATATAATCAAAGGAACGAAAATTACTCAAAAGTGTCCAATTTGTAAAAAGAATAACGCGAGAACATATGAACTTAGTGGTAGTGTTAAACAGGCACTTAAATCACCAGAAAAAAAATAAAGACCAAATAGTAGAAGAATGGCGTTCATTCTGTTAGGTATTTCAGTATACATAGCATCTACATTTATAGGTGATAATGTAGTTCCAGATGGACTTGATGATTTTCATGTATATTCAGGTGTTCATCCGGAGTTATATAAAGAATATTTGAAGCATAAAAAGGCTGGTAACATACGTATGGTACAGGAAACGTTAGAAGAACTCGCACTACACACAGATATAGAGTTTAGAGAACAATTTCACCAAAAGATACTTAAAAAGCAGGATTCTTTATCTATATAATGGTACAAACACGTACACGCACTGGTAGACATATAAAGAAGCCCGAACGCTACACTCCAGAAGAAAGTGTTTTAGAGGATGATTATACCAACGAGGAGTATGATTCTGATGAGATTGGATCTGACCTTGACACGGAGGATGAGATTTACTCCGATGAGGAGAGTGAGGACGACGAGGATATGGGAAGCCTCAAGGACTTTATAGTAGATGACGATGAGGAAAGTGAGGAAGAAGACGCTTAAAAAAATCAATAACTATATAAAAAATGGAGACTGATCTAGGAAATCCAATTGATTATGATGCAAACATGGATCCATTGAAGAAAGATGAAGATAGTACACCTATTAGTGATGGGATGGTTCCGGAACAGGCGTACTATTATCATCCTTCGGAAATGATGGCACCTCCTCAGCAACAATATCAACAACAAGAAAAATTTGATTTTCTATCCAGCGTTGATAAGTCTACGTGGATAATTGCATTCGCTGTATTCTTACTCGGCTTCTTCATGGGGAAAACCATGCAGCCAGTGATCCTCAGGTACACTTGAGTATGGTATAAAAGATCCAATGTCTCCATAAATAGGCTCTAATTCACCAGTTTCATCCCTTGTTGATAATTGTGTGGGATATCTTGGCATTATACCCACATCTCTGGTATCTTCAATAAAACCATCTATAGTACTCACTTTGTTTTTTGAATTGACAACTGTATTAGTTCGTATATACGGTTCAAAAAACAAAACGAAGAAGGTACTCGTCAAAATGATGGCAATAACTATTTTCCACATTTTGTTTACTTTATAATTATATTTTTTTATGAAATTATTCCTTTTTCTCAGAGGTGACCTCCTCACCTTCCTCCTCCTTAGCCTCCTCAATAGTTCCAATAGTAGAAGCCGCCGCCTCCGCCTCACGAAGCTTACGTCGCTCCTCAACCTCGGCAGCGACAATGGCATCAGCCTCCTTAACAAGCTCTTCCATGGGAGTATCAGGCTTTTCCTTCCTGAGACGCTCAATAACATCAGCTGGGTGACTGATAGGCTTCTCATCAGGCTTGGTGTAAAACTTGGAGTTCTCATCACCAGCCTTGAGGAAGCTCTTCGTCTCCATCATATCCCTCTTACGCTCGTTAAACATACGAGTAGCCTCAGCCTGATTATCCTTGTAACCAGTCATGATTTCCTCAAGCTTCTCATTAGTGTAGTGCACGTCCTCAATCTTCGTGGGATCGGGGGGAATGAGTAGCCACTTATACATGTCAACGACGTAAATATCAAAAGTGGAATCCTCCTTCTGAAGGCGCTTCGCGTGGGAGGCAGCCTCATCACGCGAGGCGAAAGCACCACGGATCTTAATACCAAACTTATCATTTTTCTGGGGAGCCTCGGGTCCTACAACGGAGAGGCACGCGTAAAGCTGACCGGGTACAGTAGTGTAATCCTGCTCGAGAGACATATTATACAATATATAGTCTTCAAAACTTTAAGCCTGCTTAAAAGATTTATGGTATTAGATATAAATGAGAACATTTTGGGATAAACAACCCGTTCCACAAGAAGGTCTCAATTATGAAAAGGGGAAGGATATAGAAAAGGAAAAGAAGATTGTGGAAGAACCCGTAAAGCTTCCAAATGGTTTTTCATGGAAAGTGTGTTCAGTTGAAGAGGCTCACCCACTCCTAAGTGAACATTATTTAGCCAGTAAGACTGATATTCTTAGATACTCACTTGAAACATTGAAATGGGCGGGTGAATCACCAGGTTATGAAAATAGAGGAATTGTACACGACGAAACACAAGAACTTATTGGATTTATATCGAGTGTTCCCACTAAAGTGAGGGTGTGTAATGATATTTTAAACATGGTTCAAATCAATTTTCTATGTGTACATTACAATTACAGGACTTTGGGGTTCGCACCACTTCTTATAAGTGAAATGAAACGAATTGCTAATACAAAGGGTATATGGCAGGCTGTGTATACAGCTGTGACTGAAATACCAACACCTTTAGTGAACTCTTCTTATTGGCATCGCATTCTAAATGTTAAAAGATTGTCAGACATTGGATATTTTAAAGTTTCATCTAAAACTAAACAAAAGTATCTTGAAGTTCGTGGAACGTCGGATTTCAGAAAGATGTATACAAAAGATATTCCAAAAGTTACCAAAATATTACAGAATCATTTTAAACAATTTAAGATTGCACCAGTCATTGACAAAGAATGGGTAAAACACTGGATACTTCCAGCTAATTCGTATATAAATGTTGTGGATAACACATTCATATCATTCTATGACATACCAAACGATAGAAAAGATGGATTATACACAATCAAACAAGCGTATTCATTTTACATAGTTGGAGATGTACATAATGACGCATTTCTAATCGCCAAGAATTTGGGCTACGATATGTTTACTACTTTAGATATTGGTAAGAGTATACCATATTTAGAGAAGCAGAAGTTTCTAAAAGGTGATGGAAATGTTCATTACTATTTATTTAATTGGCTACCATCTTCTTCAATCTCGTTGGAAGATGTTGAAGTTAAATTACCTTGATCACTGAGTCTATCATTGATAAGTTTTACATACTCTTCATTTATCTCCACACCCACAAATGGAAGACCGAGATTCTTTGCAGCTACACATTCACTCCCAGATCCCGCGAATGGAACGAGAACAAAACCATTCTCTGGATCTTGTTTACACGACTTTAGAAGTTTCTCACATAGTTCCAAAGGTTTTTGCGTTGGGTGATTAACTCTTTCCTTACCCTTACCCCCACCCGCGAGGGTTGCTATTTTAATAACATCTCTGGGAAGTGCACCTTGTGGATGTGCTTCGTATGTTGTGGTCTTCTCACCCTTTGAAAATCTACCCTTTGTTGCTGGTCTCTGTCTACCGGCTGCACCCTTTACGAAGCCATCTGTGTATGGTTCTCTAATTTCATCTCTATGAAATACTTTATTCTTTTTCCATAAAACAATAATACTTTCATGTGATCTTTGCCAGAAATTAAGCGTCGGAGTGGTCTTGTTTGTATAGTGCCACACAAGCCAACGACGATTTACTTCTTGAGGAACGCGGGCGAGAATAAGTGCAAGAATCTCACTAAATCCGTAAATGAACATTGTTCCGTCATCTTTCAAAACTCGGAGACAACCCTCAATCCATTCATCACACCACTTAAGATATTCGTCCATTGGTTGCTTATCGCTTTTATTTCCAAAATCTTTACCGATATTGTAAGGTGGGTCGGCTATAACAACTTGAGCGGAATCGCTTTTCATCCGCCTAAGTACCTCAAGGATATCATCATTAATAACACGGGATTCCATCATGTATGATTATACACCAAAAACTTTAAATATGTCCGAAGATGAAATGGTGGTTGCGGAGGTGCTGACAAATCTTATTGACTCTACAATAAGGATGAACAAACTATCTGGATTTGTATCGCGTCAACTTATTAACCATAAACCTAATCAATATGAAAGATATTGTCAGGCTAAAAGTTGTAAAGACATCCTTTACCTTATTTCAAAGGGAAATAGTAAAGGGACTGAGTGTGAAAAATATGCCAGGGAATGTTTTCCATCACTCGGTAAACGTCTAAAAGGTGATACAAAAAAATCGGGATATGACCAGATTCATATACCATCTGGAGCAAGAGGGGAACAAAAAACCGCGGGAAATTGGGAAATGGCAGATCATTCTTGGAAGTGGCAACACATAGAACCTAAACACGATTGGAAGTTCTTACTATTTTGTGGTATTGCATATAATGATATTCATTGGTTCTTTTTGAGTCGCGACAAGTTTTATGAACTCTGTGAAAAAAAACTAATTGAAACACAGGGAGATGAAAGTAATTCTTATCAGGGTTGGTGGGTTTGGTACAAGCATATCAAGAATGATCTGATTGAGATACATTCAAATGAACACTTGGATGAATTGGTTTCTGGGTTGCCTAAGTAAAAGAAATAAATCTTAAAATTCATAAGATGGAGGAAATACGAAAAAACCACAACAACGCCAAGAGGGACTTGATCCATTCCGTGACGAGGGAGAGTGATCAAATCCTTGATGTTGGCTGTGGCTTTGGCGGAGACCTTCAGAAATGGCATAAATGTGGGGCAAATATGAGCATGTGTGATCCTATACCCGAAGCCCTTGTGGAAGCAAAGGCACGCGCTAAAAATATGCGTATGCGGGTAAACTTCTATGAGGGTGATATCCACAGTTGTCCAAATCGTAAATATGATATTGTTTGTTACAACTTTTCACTTCATTACATTTTTGAAACAAAGGAAAAGTTTTTCAATTCAATTAGGGAAATCAGGAAAAGGATGAAACCCGGTGGGCGTCTCATAGGAATAATTCCCGACTCTGAGAAGATCATATTTAGGACACCCCTTGAAGATGACATGGGTAACTTCTTTGTGACAAAGACACCCGGCAACGGTGGTTTTGGTGAGAAATTGTTTGTAAACTTGGTGGATACACCTTTCTATGCAGATGGTCCTCGGTCAGAGCCAATTGCATACAGAGATTTACTCATCACACATTTGGAGGAGTTGGGGTTTAGGTTAGAGTTATGGGAAGGTCTAGAGGGAAACCAAATCTCAGAACTTTATAGCAAATTTATATTTGTATATAAGAGATGATCGCATTGATTCTATTAATTCTCGTAAATGCGTTTTTACTTGCAACTACCCGAGAACCGAGGGAGTTTGTAGAGGTTAAAGAGAAATATGAAATTCTCAGGAGGCATATCAAAGAAAGTGAGCATCCAAAGTTTCAAATGTTGTGCAGACCTATTCCCATCACTGGTTTTAAAAAGATGAACGGAACAGTTGGATACAACACAAACAAAGGTCAAGAGATTGCCATATGCCTTGATGGTTCTGTAAATGATATCTTCCATGTACTGGTTCACGAGTTGGCTCATTCCACAGTTGAAGAGTATTCTCATTCAGATGATTACTGGAATAATTACATAGAATTGAGAGACATTTGTGTAAACTTGGGAATATACGAGAAGATACCCGAGAGGACTAAGTTCTGCGGTCAGCATATACAGGATAAATAATCTTTATACATATCAAATGAAGACACCCCTGAATGTTTTGATTACCGCGATTGGTTACTGGATTGCTGTGTATGGCGTCACCCAAGTGCCAAACATCATTAACAACTACTATCTCAATCTCGTGTGGCTCACCGTGGTAATTCCAAATGTGTTCCACATGATTGTTGGGCGTATTCCACAACTTGCCGTGGATCGCCAATTCTTCCTGGCGACAAGTGTTATTGCGTTAGTCTTGACTTATATCATGAATAAGTTGTTCAAGAAGACCGCTGAGGATCTCAAGAAATATGGAACTGACAAGGGCAAGACACTTAAAACGAATGCCTTGCTCATGGGGATGTTATCCATTGGAGCTATAATTACTTATTTTTCGGGTATAGATAAATCAATCTATTCTAATATGGGTTGGGAAAATGGAGCTGTTTAAGGCTTCACAACGTAGTCCTTCACCACGTAAAAGACAATAGCCGCAACTAAACCAGTAGAAGCAAGACCAACCATGCTCCTACTCCCCTGTTCGTTAAGGAACTTGGGAATAGAAGTCACCAGCTTATCTTGCACAGGCTTGGACACAGCGAGGGCAGCCGCAGCACCAGCGACGAGGGCGATCATCTGATCATCAGTGAGATTAAGGGGGTTCTTGCTCTCGGGCGCCGCCTGCTGCTGAGGGGCAGCGTAAGCACCCTGGGGGTTAGGAGCAGCCATCTGCATGCTCTGCATCTTTGGCTCTTCGCCAATCATTGGGGGCTCCATCATTAAATCGTTAATAGGTGTAGAATCCATGGTCATCTCTTTACTTTGACTCACATTTTTTTCAGAATGCGAAAACGCTTCACGGTTTGGTGGAGGCATCTGAGGATTGTTATTAACAAAATTAGTAGTTGGGTTGTCATTAAGAGATACCATTCCATCACCATTGTCAGCGAGGTTGAGAGTATTTATATCGGTAGACATCTAATATAGTCCTATGTTTTTGGAATACATAAGTTACGCAGCCTGTATTAGAGACAATATTTCATAATACTGTAACTATGAAAGACTATGTTAATCAACCTATGATTACATACATAGGTAATAAGAGAAAGTTAGTAGATGACATAGAGAATGTAGTAAAGAAACTAAATCCAAAAACATGTGTTGATGCATTTTCAGGTTCTGGGGTTGTAGCGAGAATGTTACTGACACATAGTGACACACTGTATGTAAATGATTTGGAGAAGTATTGCGAAGTCCTGTCTACTTGTTATCTAAATACACCTTCTCCATCTGACCAAGAAGAAGTTCGTAAACATATAGATCAAATGAATAAATGTTCGGGTAAAAATGGAATGATTACAGAACTTTATTCACCTAATGAAGATTGTGATAGGTGCTTTTATACACCCGAGAACGCTATGAGAATTGATGGTATGATTGACTATATTCACCACAATGTTCCCGATAATTTAAAGCCTTATTGTTTAGGTTCTCTTGTAGTAAAGGCGAGTATTCATACGAATACTTCGGGTGTATTCAAGGGATTCCACAAAGGTGGGTGGGGTGGTAAAGGTGGTCATGCAGTTGATAGAATCACCAAACGAATTGAAGTTGAGACTCCTATATGGCTTGAGAGGGGTAGAGATGTTTACGTACATAGACGGGATGCTTGTGAGTTTTTAAGAGACTTACCAAAGGTAGATCTCATATACCTTGATCCACCTTACAATCAACATCCGTACAGTTCTAATTATTTCATGCTAAACTTAATTTGTACCAATGAGAGACCTCATACACTTTCAAAAGTATCAGGTATCCCTGGAGATTGGAATAGGAGTAAGTATAATTATAAAAAACAGATTAATGAAGCTATGGAACTTACCTTAAAATTAGCAACTGAAAAGGCTAAATATACCTTGGTGTCTTACAGTAATGAAGGATTTATAACTCCTGAAGAATGGGAAAAGATATTAGAACCCTACACATATGAAAAAATAGAGATTGATTATAACTGCTATAGGGGAAGTCGTAATCTAAAGAATCGTCCTACTAAAGTTACAGAGTTTATATTTGTTATTTCTTCTTAGTGATGGTTAACGCCGTTTTCTTGTTAGCCTTCTTAGCGTCATCTTCCTTTTGTGAGAGATACTTAGGATTAAACATTTTTTTATGAAGTCTCCAGAGATCTGGACTTCCTACCCTAAAGTTCTTTCTCACAGTTGCCTTGTACCAAAATACACAATCTTGAATCTTGTTAGATTTTACTGTATTATCTAACACGAGACACTCATAGTTCTCCGTACAGGCATCCATAACCTTACAGAACATATCGAAGGATGGAAAGATACCAAAAAAGGATTTGTAAAGCTTCTCTCTATTTTGTATGATGTTCTCTCTCAAAATAAAGACATAATCAACATTGGCGCGAAGAGCTGGTGGTAAATCCATTACATATTGCATAGTCAGCATGAAGAAGATTTTCCAATGTCTCCCATTCATAAAACACTGGCGTATACACGTGTCCTTCAAAAACTTACTATCGTACATACAGTCATCAAGAAGCATGAAGGCTCCACAATTATTTTTACCCGCACCCACTAATTTTCTCTGTCTCGCCATCACCCTCTCTATGGCGTCTCGGTCGTAGTCACCATATATAAATAGATCTGGTACAAAATCCGAATAAAAATGGTTACCCTCCTCTGTTCCTGAGAGAACTATACCAGCTGGAAGATGTTTCTTATGGTACATGATATCTTTGACAAGCGTTGATTTACCTGTATTTCGCTTGCCTATGAACACACAAACCCTGTCATCGCTAATAGTCTCAGGTTTGAATTTCTTCAACTGAAGGTTCATTCTACAGTATTGTACCGTTTTAATTAGCAAAATTTTACTCACATACTATAGGAATGTCAGGTCGTTTAAGACTTGCTGCCACTGGAGTCCAAGATCAGTGGCTCACAGGAGATCCACAGTTTTCATATTTCCTGATGAATTTTAAAAGGCATACTAAATTTTCTATTGATTACATTGAAAGTCAATTTGATGGAGACCTCACATTTGGAAAAACGATTACATGTCGTATACCCAACGATAAAGGTGATTTAGTAAAGAACTTGAATTTGAAAGTTACACTTGATGATCCTTCCACTGGTTACGAGTGGTGTCCTTCTGTGATTTCACATTTAATAGAGAGTGCAGAGCTTCTCATTGGAGGTCAAACTATACAAAAGTTGACAGGTGAATACATTTACATGCATCAGCAACTCCACAATACAGATGATGACACTGATCAGACTGTATACTTCCTGAATAGTCACGGAAATACGATATCTTATACGGGAGACTACAATTATTTCATTGATCTTCCGTTTTACTTTTATCGCAATTCAAGTCTATCTATACCAACTTGTGCTCTCACTAAACAGGTTGTTGAAGTAAGGATTAAGTTGAGACCCCTCGCTGAATTGGTATCAGGTACAAACCCAGAGAATGCAACAGCTACTTTAAAGAAAATATCCATTGATACCGAATTTGTATTTCTCACAAACAGAGAACGTGACTACCTTATGTCCAGACCCATTGACTATGTGGTAACACAACTTCAAATGTCAAAGTTTATAATGAAAGCTGGTGAGAACACAAAGTCTGTACTGCTTAATTTTTCACACCCAGTTAAGGAACTCTTTTTTGTTTCACAATCGGAAGCAGCAGTACGTGCTAATTATCCTAATAAATACAATAACATATCAAATGTAAAATTAAGTTTCAACAACGAACTTGTTTTTGATAGAGATAGGAAGTTTTTGGTTTATGAACAATCTCTTAAACATCATATAAGTCCACCAGAAAATGTACCCAACACATTTCAACAATCGGAGTTTGGTATGTATAGTTTTGCTCTCAACCCAGATATGTATTATCCAACTGGACAGGTAAATATGAGTAGAATAGTTCACAAATTATTGACGATTGAAATAGATCCTGATAACAGTTATGATAACAATAATACACGTATATATGCATTGAATTATAATATACTTCGTGTGAATGCTGGTCTCGCAGGCTTAAAATTTTAAAAACTTATAGTAGTAATGGCTGGAAGAGTACAACTTTTAGCGTCTGGACCTCAAGACAGGTTTTTTACCGTCAATCCAGACTATTCATACTTTTTGCAAAGTTTCAAAAAACATTCAAACTTTGCAAGAGAATATGTAAACATAGATCCAGAGAACAAAGCGAACTTTGGTGGAAAGGTTAAGTTTAAACTTGCCCAAAACACGGGTGATTTATTGACAACTCTGAGTGTGAAAATGAAATTACCAGCTATTTCTACTCTAATTTATGACGATCCAAGATATATTGAATCTATAGGTCATGCACTCATAGAACGTGTTAATCTCATAGTGGGTGGTAAAGTTATTCAGACATTAACAAGTGATTATCTCCAAATATATTCGGAACATAACGTCACACAAACAAAACAAAGGGCTCTCAGACAGTTGATTGGAAAGTATCCAGAGCGTACTGCTTCTCAACGGGTGTCAAATAAAACTATTCTTGGTACGATCGGAACAGCTGACGAAGATGAAGAGTTTTTTGTAGATTTACCATTCTATTTCTACAACAACCCAGAACTGTCCGTACCCCTGTGTGCCATTACAAAACAAGAGGTTGAAGTTGAGATTATGATTAGAAACCATGATCATCTAATAATAAAGGGCACAACTGGGGAGCTTCAACCCATTACACCTGGAACAACTTTGGAATTTAAAGACTTTAGGTTATGCGCAGAGGTTGTATTCTTAGATCCAGTTGAGAGAGTAAAGATTATGAAGGAAAGGAAAGACTATATAATCACACAAGTTCAGGAAAATGTTTTTGATGTTGCCCAAGGTGTTCAAGAGGGTCGTTTTAACTTAGACTTTGTAAACCCCGTGAAGGAACTTTACTTTATTATTCAGAGGCAAGGTGACACTGGTACAGGAGAAGGTGAGTTTATAACACCATTTGATTATGATAATACACTGGCTGACACTGGTGGAAAGTACATTTTGTATGAGAATCTTGACCATCTCACACTTGATTTAGATGGACAACCCATAATTACTCGAGATACTGGTAGTGTCATTTTCCTCAAGGCTGTTCAGGCTGCTATTCATCATTCTAAGACTCAGTTGATTAGAAGATTCTATTCATATAGTTTTGCACTTGAACCAGAGAAGTGGTATCCAACTGGTCAGATTAACTTCAGTTTGATAAAAGAGCAAATTGTCAACCTAAGTCTCACACCATGTGTAGATTATGCAAGACAATTCAGAGTCTACGCTCTCAGCCACAACATCCTCCGAGTAAGTGAGGGAACCGCGCGAACTATTTTTGACGTCAAATACTAAAATGAACATGCAAACTGGTTTTGGTGACGGAGGTGACAGAATGGTTGAGCAGTACATTGAGACTATGACCAACATTCTGTTACCTGTTATGGAAAAATCTACTCTACTGGCAGCCGAGTATGCCAAAGCTTGTGGAAGGGACACTATAGTCCCCGAAGATATGGAATATGCTATGAAGTACTGTGCTATGTATAAAGTTGGAGAATCCATTGGTTCCACAATGCCGGAAATTTACGAAGAAGAACTCACAGAGGAAGAGATGGAGGAGGGGGAGGAAGATGTTGACCCAGAGGAATGTCCAGATTTTGTTAGATATTCAGGAACAGATCAGACTTTTCTTCAGGTTAATGAAGCTTTTGACAGATGGAATACCTGGCAACCCCAAAATCCGACAGAACAGATGTTAAAAAATGCTATTAATAGTAATGAGCACGTTGGAGCCTAATGAGCCCGAAGGTTGGACGTTATCTGAATATAAGTCATTTCATGTGACTAATAATGATTCTGAAAGCTCTGATACAGACTCTGATGATGAAGAAGAACAAATATTTGCTAAATCATCAGTAGTCAGGAAAACAAAATACAAAAAAATCGTAGAAAAGGAGGAATTGTTACCCGAATAAAATTTTCTAATAATAAGGTATACTATACACAATGTCTGACATGACCGCCCAAGCCATCAAGACCGTTAACCTCGTCTCCCAGGAGCTCGAGACTCAGTCCCTCAACTCCATCGTTGCGGGTTTCTCCTTCGCGGCTGCCATGTCGTGGATGGATGTTGTCCGTTGGTTCATCCAGCAGGTGATCCGCGTCCCCAAGAACGGTGGTGTCCAGTACAGCCTTACCGCTGTTCTCACTACCCTCCTCTCCATCGCGGTTTACATGATCGTCTCCGGCATCTCCACCCGCGTCTCCAAGCCTGCTCAGCCCGTCTTCGCGATCACTCGCTAAGCTTGGGTTTGTGCTTCATTAGGAGGAGTAGCACCATTCCAAAAAATACAATAATAGCAATAGAAACATAGTCTTTCCATTCATAAGTATCAACTACCATCTCAGGGATACTTATTGGTGGCGGTAGCGCCTTCTCAACAACGTCTAAGGGAACCTTTGGAAGACCCTCCAGTTTATCAGTGGAGCACTTTATTTCAAATTTCAAAATATGGTCTTGATTTCTGAAATCGTACGGAATGAGACGTCCATGACTCATGTAGAAGAATTCTAGTTTGATATCTTTTACGTATTTTTGTGACCCCCTATAAAACTCGTGTATAAGAGGATCATCTGTTCCATTGAAGTTTATGAAATCTGTACCATCCAAAAGAATGTGTCCAGTGTAGAATGGTGATGTGGAGTATACAGTCTTTGTAAAATCATCCGATCCGGATGTCATACGAAGAATGAGTGAGTTTGGTCCTTCTAAGTTGATAGCACCCGAAACAATACTATCACTGACTGGTGGATTTTTAGAAGAAAATCCCATAACTTGATGTGGTGTAGTGACAGCTGTATTACTCAAATAACCATTCGTACCATTAAAAAACTGAAAGGTAAACGTGTTACTAGATCCCACATCTGTGTTTGAAAACGTAAGAGCTTGGGTATCCGAGTCAAAGACAACTTGATCTATACATGTCAATGGTGGTTGCATGAGAGTATCAAGATCGGTCGCGAGAGCGCTGCCATTTGCATAATTTGTCTCGTTTAGGGTGACTTCAATGAGATCCTCAGGTGCACCAGAATCGTATATACTCAGAGTTTTATTAGTAGCACACGTTGTCAATTGTGAAGTTGGAATACGAGCAGATATGAGTTTAATCTGTGTAACGTCATAAATAGGTTCTCTGAGAGTGATAGTGTAATTATTAGCATTTGTATACACATTTGTGTCTCTTTCACTGGAGTCTATATCAAGAGTGTGAACCTTCATTAAAATTACGGTATATAATTTTAATGAGTGTTTTTGTTTAACTATTCATCTAAAATTAATAAAGTTGAGTGGAGAGGGGGTTCTTCTGAAGCACTCTCGCCGCCAGACTCAAGTCTCTGGAATTGGGATTCTCGTTACCCTTGTACGCGTTGAGCTGATGGTATGGTTTCTGCTGATATTGCTGAGTCCAGCCACCATTGGGAGTACCGAAACGTCCGTCAACCCGTGTAGTATCAGCACGAACAACTGTAAGGGCTCCTCCCTGCTTGAGGGCACTCTCTCTTACATTCATCCTACCCTTATTACCCATACGATTTGCCTTTCCACGACGATCCTCGGGGCGGAAGCCATACTTCATAAGTTCCTCATTGTTCTTTGTAGTAATCTTAGCAGCGGCGCTGTTCTCGTAAGCACCCTTGAAGTTGGTAATACCTGGAGTTGCCTGTGCGTAATGCTCATAGTGTAAATCGTTACGGTCACTCTTAAACCTTGTGGGATCCTGAGGCATAGCCTGAGCAGAAATAATTCGCTTAGCACCATTGAAACCGAGACCGTCCGAACGAAGACCAGTCTCTGCACGGTTAGTAGTCCTCATAGTCTTCTGATGACTCGCCCTAGGAATCGCACCAGACATACCTTGAGCACGCCCAGGTACGGTAGGAAGACGAGTGGGAAGGTAAGAAGTAGTTTCGGGTTTATTATGGGTAAGTTGACCAACAACAGCCGCGCGACCACCGGTAACATCCGCGGCTGGACCGGAGCGACCTGGAAGAGTAGTAAGTCTATACTCACCAACATTGATAGGATTCACCCGGAAAAGTTGTTGAAAACCTCCACTTGCTGGAGTATCAGCACCAACACCCAGACCTGGACCAACCATCTGTTTTTCAATGGGGGAAAGATTGTTCATACGCCCAGTATCATACATACGATTTCTCATATTGAGGATCTCTTGACCACCACTTCTCTGTTGAATACCAATATCAGCGAAACTTGCCATTTCCCTTTTAGAGGCTACCTCAACACGTGGTTCAAACTGACGTTCAACGAAATCGGGAACATCTGGGAGGGGCTCAGAAGTGCGTTCAAATATTTCAGGAGACGAACCGGCGGTCTCTTTTACCAGAGATTTGACTGGCTCTGGTTGACTCTTAACACTCAAAGATCTACCAGCAAAAACTAAACCAGCAATAGCTGCAAGTGAAATGGGATCTGCCATTCTTACTTCTTATTGATATTTTTATTAGCGTATCTCTGATGGAAGAGTCCGTTCTGGAGATCAGCGCGGGTACTGGATGGTTCGTAGCTTAGGGTTCGGAGAGGAACCTTGCATTCCATGTTAGTGAGTGGGAAGAGGTTACGTTCATAAGTAGGTACAACAACCTTGTTAAAACGAGTGGTAGATTGGGGGCGAAGTTCATCGCTTGTCTCGATAAATCGTGCTGGGGCACCCTTTCCAGCCATGTAGGGGGCAGTGCCATAGAGCATAGTATTAGGACGGCTGTCGCAGTAGTTAAGGTTACTGGGCTGAGGATAGACAAAAACTTCCTCAGTTGCTTTCACAGGTGGGAGAGCGCCCGCATTTTGAACTATTGCAAGACCAGGTTGTAATTGGTATGCCATATTTATTATTACATGAGAATATTTATATTAAGAAGGTCCGAGACCATATCCCCGGTGAGAAACTCGGCTATCACCGGAAGAGTCAAGACCTGCAAAAGCTTCTAATTGAACACCCCTCGCATTGGGACTGCACAATTCTGGATTGGTTCGGCAATCACGACCATTTTTTGGACCGTAGCACCACTCCGCGAATGATGTTTGATCGCCTGGGATTTTAGAAACTGGTGCGGTTACAAATTGACGAGCCGCCGCGTTTCGCTGATACTGAGGGAGGGAAGACCTGGATCTACCAGCGTCGTATGGAATACGATCATCTAAATAAGTTTTGATAAAAGGTTTAACAGAAGAGGCGTAACAAGCTTCGAGACGATTAGGGGCATCTGTATAATCAGTCATAAGCACATTACCCATTGGATTGTCTACAGTGGGCATCTGACAACCACGTTCATCCCCACTCACACTTATACCATATCCTTCCTTGATCATTTTAGACTTGTACATAACATAAAGAACACTCAGAATAGTGCCACCGAGGACAAAGATCCTTGGGTCACGACGAGATATATAGATGATGCAAGTAGCATAAATTATAAAACGAGAAGCCGCATTGATTCGGTCTTCTGGGGTTTGTTCCTTATTAGGCCAGAACTGTAAAACCTGATCAGATCTAGTAAGTTGCTGAGGATCGTCAAACCAAACCTTCATTTAATATAGCATGAGGTTTAATTTTTGTTGAGACCACCAAGCATACTACTCATCATCTGCATAAGGGCATCCTGGTCAAGCTCACCACCATCTGTCTGCATCTTGTCAGCTACACCCTTTGCAATCTGTTCAATTTGGGAGAGGGTATCCGCTGGGATAGCATTGATAGTAGTTCCAAGCATGTAGAGAGTCTGAAGATACTGCCAGGTGGCAGACTTCGTACCCTCACTCATACGAGACCAGTAGCTCTTGATGTTCAATTCCTTAAGGAAATCAATAGTCTCAATCTCTTCAAGGAGGAAAGACTCATCCTTAGCAGAGATCTTGTCTGCGTAGGGGGTAACACCCTTCATGAAACCGTCAACAACGAGACGGGGGTTAGCTTCCTTGATCATCTCGAAAGAAGCGGTCATCTTCTTGATGCCTTTTTCCTCTGGAAAAGTCTTGTGCAATTCCACAAGAAATTGGGTGAGCATGTCATTAAACGCGGTGACAGACGCCATTTTCTTAAATGTAAGGTTTAATCTTTAAGTTAGAAAGGTTCGTTAGATATAGCCTCCCTCTGTCCAATACCATTAGAAACGATGAAATACACCAAAATAGCATTTAGGGCGGCGGGCTTAGCATATTTATTAAGCTCTAACTTACCCTCATTGTTAAGCTGAGCTTTGACGTGAATATAACCAGCGGTCAAAGCGGCGGCTATGAGAGCGGCATTAATTGGATCTCTGAGATAGTCGGATAACTCCATTTAATTATACGCAGTTTTTTTTACACGGTGATCGGGTGCATCACCAAATAGAACACCGTCATCTTCTGTCTCAGCCTGAGGAGGAGGGAGTCCTTCCATTCCCATTCCTGGTTGAGGTTCTTCCATGGGTTCCGGGTCAAAGTCCGCTTGTGGAGCTTGAACACCTGGAACAGTCTTAAACTCATTCTCCAGACCAGTTGGCTGCATCTGTTGATCCTCAGAGCCCATCATGGGTTCGTTCTCTGGGAGATGCTCTTCCATAGGAGGGAGTTCTGGTTCTGGTTCTTCCATTGGACCATCAAACACATCTGGATCCTCAGTGTCTTGAATATCACCATCAAGATCAATATCACGAGTTTCTTGTGACATATAAGTCTGAAGAATCTGTTGAACTGGAATCAACTCCTTCACTGTGCTCTCAATGGCTGTACAGAAACGTAGAGTAAGCTGATCATCCCTGGCGTATTCACTCTGCTCCTCGTGAAATACATAAGGATCACGGTATAGATCTTTAGCGCAGTTGTTGTAGCAAGTTTGAATGAATACTTCATTAGTTGGAAGTTTGAGACTAATCTTCTTGTTATCAGACTTTAGGCGAACAGCGGAGAGAATCTTAGTACAGGCAACAAAGACTGCCGCCAGGAGGTCGTTGAACCAAGCACAACGATCTGCGATGTTGCTGGTGTGGTTGGCAGACATCTGGTTAGACCAGTTGGGAACTTCCTTTAGGAGCTTCTGAAACATAACAAGAGGCTTCTTTCCCTTGGAAAGTGTGACAGCTTCTTTGTACATATCCTGGAAAACGTCAATCATAACTGGACACATGATAAGGCAAAGCTGACCAAGGTACTCCTTCTTTGCTTCGACTAGTACATTTAAGTTATCCATTTATCATTGAGTGTGTTTTTATTACTAAACTTCCTACGCACTTCTCCTGTATTTGTCCGCCATCTTCTTCAAGTTCATAAGGTCTGGAAAGTCGGGTTCGTCAGATTCATTTTTCACTTTAACCTTTTTAGGTATAATCCAAGAGACGTATATGTCATATTCACTTAGGAGTCTCACATCAAATCCACCCAGTGTAAATTGACGTGCTACGTATCGCGCTGCAGCTGATCTGTCAAAAGTGGGACATCCAATTACGAATGTGGGTACTGTTAAAAATACCTGTTTGTGACCAAGCTCTACAGACTGTTTTATTTTACGAGAAAACTGTTCGTATATTCGTTTGTATGTTTCCTTCTTGATTTGCTTTCTCTTTTCATCAATTTTGGTTACGTCATTGATGCTGATCATTACAATTACTGCAATTTATTTTTAGCCATTTCTAACTCACCGAGGGTGGGTACAGCTTTCTCCTTGACAAGTTCATAGTTTACAAACTCTTTACCAGAGGGATCACCCTTAAATGGGGAGATGTCAGACTCGGACTCAACATCAAGTGGCTGGGTGCGGAGAGATTTCAAAGTAATTGCACCACCGTTGGTAACCTCAAAATAAGCTACAACGGTGAAACCAAATGCAAAACCATTGTTCTTCACAGTCATAAAAATAGCCTCGTAAACATCGTTCTTACCTGGTGAAACGGGTGCACCTTCGGTGTTGGTGGTTGGTGCAACGTACTTCTTAACGGCAACAGTCTCTATTATGTATGTGCAAAGACCTGTACGCTTGGAAATTTCTTTATTGGTTTGAAGAACAAACTCTTGCATCATATCATTATCGACATCAGCTTCCGCCTGACGGTACGAAGTCAAATCGGGTTTGGAATCGTCAAAGCGAACACGCCCAGTTGGTCTGCTGTGTCCTGAAAAACCAAACATTTCAGTGAATGGTTCACGCTTGACCGTAAGTAACAGGACAATAACAATAAGAAGGATCACTAAAGACCAGTTCATCATCTTTACTACTATGCGTTAATTTTTTTTTACAAAATACCATATACATAGTAGATGTCTCTACTGATATATAGCCCAAGGTGCAAACACTCCATGGAAGTTATTGAATATGTAAACAGACAACCACAATTGAAGCAACTTGTTCATTACCATAATATAAATACTCAGGGTATTCCACCTGCCTACAGGAATAAGATTACACGAGTCCCCACGATGTTAACAAAAAATGGTAAAGTTCTTGTTGGTTCAGAAATAAAAAACTGGTTAGACTCACTTCTTCCCAATAAAGAGGTCTCCAACTGGGGATTTAGTACAGGATGCTCTATGACCGGTCTGGATGATGAAGAGAATGATTCTGAGATGTTTTCACTGGACGCTTATGGACAGTCTTTACAACCAGCTATGACAAATGAACTGGAACAAAAAATTAACAGGGATGTCAGTAAAGGTGTTGCATATAACCAACAGATTTAAAGATAAAACGCGGATACATTAGTAATTATGAAGTTGGTAACTATTCAAGCATCTGCTATAAAGTCCACTTTTGAAGTTTTGAAAGATATTCTTAACGATGTTAATGTTTATTTTAAACCAAGTGGTATGTATATTGTGACTCTTGATACCGCGAGGACATCCCTCATTGATATGTTCCTCTCAGCTGATAACTTTGAAGAATATCACTGTGATCAAGATGAAATAATTGCTGGTATCAATATCTCAAATACCTTTAAACTTTTAAAGACAATTACAAACAATGATGTACTCAAAATTGAAATTAATTCAAAAGAGTATATGGATATTGAGATCATAAGCGAGTCTAAGAAAACAAGTACCCGATTTCAACTTAAACTTCTGGACATAAATGAAAGTCGTATCGAAGTACCAGATGTTACTATGACAAGCAATACTATACTACCTTCCGCAGACTTCCAGAGGTTATGTCGTGATATGTCAAACATTGGTTCTGAAATTGAAATTACCAGAAAAGGAAAGGACCTTCGCCTCCGATGCGAAGGTGATTTTGCTAACCAAGAAACTTGTATAGAATGCCTCGAAGACAGCAAAGAAATTACAGGTCTATACAGTCTTAAATATATGAATATCTTTACAAAGGCGACGAGTATGTGTGCGTCTGTGCAAATTATGCAAGAAGAGGGTAATAGATTTCTAATTCTTAAATATAATGTGGCAAATCTTGGTGAGGTGAAGTTTTACCTCGCAACAAAGGTTGCAGATGATAATTAATTATGGAATACGTAAATCGTTTGTAGAGTCACGTGTAGTCAAAACAATCTTTTTCATACCCAATGAGTTGGTAAGCATAATTTTTGGAAACCTTGTCTCAAGGGTTTTCCTGGTGTAGTACAAAAAGTCTTCGAGACGTACCTTCTGCCCATGAAAATCATTCCTTGGTCCCGCATATCTCTTTACCTTTTCTGTAATATCAACTTGTGGTTTATCATCATGATCTATGATCCATACGTGAGCTAAAGGAATACTAAATATCATATTATCTTGTTCAAGCTTTCCTGGTACAAAGTTAATATCTTGTGTAATAGCCTTGTAAACTTTACCGTCGTAATAATATTTCACACGAAGAATGAGATTATTAACGTTTTGTGGAACAATCGTATTTCTGAATGGTTTATTAGTGACATAACAATGATACTCGTCTAAAATACCATCCTTCCAACCCCTACTCTCCTGAAGCCAAAAGTCATCTTCAATTTGATACTTCATATCATGATCAATCTTATATTCGAGTTCTTCTGATATAATAGTGTAGTCACTCGGAGTAGTAAGTTTCTTATAAAAGTATATAAGAGTACTTAAAAGTTTAAGAAGCATTCTTAAGTATAATGGAAGGTAACTTTTTAAGTAGATATCAAAATAAAGTTGACCATTGGAACCATTTAATAAAGATGGATCCCGGTAATAAGAATATGTATGAAAGGGAAATGTCTGAATACATTATTAAATGTATGCCTTACTTAACCCATCACTCTGATGAAACCGAACAAGAATCAAACACAGATAACGTTTTCAACGTAAAGGAAACTGTTGGTCTTAAGAGAAAAGATATATTTACCGATTATCTCATAGAAGTTGAAAAGCAAAACATTCCTCGTGCGAGGGAGTTCATTACATATGAAGAGTGTCCAACATGTTCATATAGTAATGTAATTCATATACAAGATACAAGTGAGCTTGTATGTGATGCATGTGGATTGGTGTTAGCAACTCTAATTAGCGAAGAATTGACATATAGAGAAGAACAAGAAACGTCTGAAAAGATCATAAATTATAGTTACAAGAGAGAGAATCACTTTAATGAATGGCTCTCGCAATTCCAAGCGCAGGAGATGACTACAATACCCCCAGAAGTTATGGATCAACTGAGGGGGGAACTAAAAAAGATGAAAATAAAGAAGTTAGATGAAATTACACACGCAAAAATACGAGGACTTCTCAAAAAGCTTCGGTTAAACAAGTTCTATGAACATGTTCCATATATAACTAACATATTGAATGGTATTAAGGCTCCTTGTATGCCTCAAGAACTGGAAGAAAGGTTACGTATTATGTTTAAGGATATTCAAAAACCATTTGATGATAATTGCCCAGAAGATCGTAAGAACTTCCTATCGTATTCGTACGTATTGTATAAATTTTGCGAACTTTTGGATGAGGATCAGTATTTACAATATTTTCCTTTACTAAAATCCAAATCAAAATTATACGCTCAAGATCAAATTTGGAAAAGGATATGCGACACATTGAGGTGGGAATTTATCCCAACTATTTAATAATGAACAACTGTCCTAACTATGACATTTGTTTCAAGCGTGTTAAACCAGGGTTGAAGGTGTGCACAAACTGCTTTTGGAGATTTAAAAATGAAGTTTTGGAATTTAACGACTATATGTCATGCCCCGTTTGTTCAGAGAGTGGAAAGTGTGTAAAGTTTAGGAAGTGTGAACATTTCGTGTGTACTTCAAGATGCTTTCCAAGACTTGATAAATGTCCAATGTGCAGTTAAAGTTTATATATACATGTACTATAATGAAGACTATCGGTGAAAAGTTAACCGATCGTTTGGGTGTAGGTATGGAACGATATGGTCATGGTGTCATTGTAAACTCTGATACAAGAGAGTGGGGTACACCCGCAAACTCTTGGATGCAGATGGCAGAAGAAGAGTTTTTGGATGGTATTATATACGTGGCTGCTGACTACATTAGACAGGGACGTGAAACTGAGGCACAGATGTCTAATTTAGAGAGGGAATACAACTCGGAAACGACGTCGGATGACAATGGGCTAATCATGTATGTTGTTAATAACTTCAATGATATGGAGAGCCTCAAACATAAAAAGATGTTGAATGCTCTGTTTTATGCCATGTTATGCTGAAGGAGTCTGATCTTTGTCAGGTTCAGAAATCCTTTTCAAGTGAGTAGTGTGATACGAAAACTTGTATTTTGGATATAAATCTTTTATCATATTTGACAATAAAGTAGCTTGACCTATGTAGGTTTTACCCTCTAAAATTGAAACTTGTTCAAGTTGAAGAAAACGATCTTCTAAGGATATAAATCTTTTAAGTTCCTGTTCACTTAATCCATCCTCTACCATTTTTAGATATACTTCTTTGGAGGCACCATGGCTTAAATGAAAATGTTTTGTATTTACAACCTCGTCGGTATTATTTTTGGTATTTATCATGAGAAGAAAGATGATTACACCTAAAATTATGTACACCATTTTAATATTAGACAGGAATTAATTTGGAGAGATCGTTAACCTTGTGAATAATGTTGAAGAATGCATCACGAGACTTCACCTGCTTGGGATCCACAATCTCAAACTCGATTTGGTAGGAGCACTCTTCCTCAGAATCCATGTCAACAGCATCACCGGATGAGATGGTCATATCAATACTGAGATTCTTACGAATAAATGAATGACGAGTCTTGCTACGCTTACGATCCATCTCATACTCACCCCATGTAGGAATCTCACGACACACACTGAAACGCATGTCTGTTGGGGTTCCGGAGAAGTCCTCCTTTAGGACGTTAATCTTTTGAATCATTTTCTGCTCCCCAGTTTCCTGATTAGCTGTAATTCTGATAGAATCCTTGTCATTGTAGAATATATCAGAAACAGAAGATTCAGTCTTTTCCCAGTTAGGGTATTTTCGGAGTCCCTCAAGAACCTTTTCAAACGTATCCTTTCCCACATTGGTATCAAAGAAAGAACCGTTATACTTGCCAAGACGAATCTCAACTTCTATGTCCTCCTCATCTTTGAGCCCGTCAAAAACGGGGAGGACTTGTTCAACGATGGCTTTAATATCGTGCATGTTTTTTTCTTACATTTATACTTTGCGTCATTTACTTAAGTAATATTTACTCAAATATTGTAATGAGAGGTTTTTCAAATATTGGCAATACTTGCTACTTTAACACAGCTCTCCAATGTCTTCTCCATGTTCCCATACTCTCAAACTATTTGATAAAAAATCCATACAAAGGTGACTGTGAGTTTACACAGATTTACAATGAACTTACTCACATTTACTGGACAAAGGGAGAAGAGATGATAAATGTAGAGACAATTCTAAAAGCTTTTCAGAAGGAGTTTCCAAGGTTTAAATCTGATGAACAAAATGACGTTCAAGAGGCTATCTTATGTATAATTGACATTTTGGAAAGAGCGATACCCGAGATCAAAAAGTGGTTTTATGGTAAGAAAACACAAGAGACAATCTGGTCAGGTGGTAAATCAACAAATGAAGAGGATTTTAGTGTTCATTTGGTAACTTCCGATAGTACAGACATGGAGGAGATGTTGAAAAAAAGCGTTGACTGGGATGTCATACAAAACTTTGAAGATACAGAAGGTAAAGTTCACCATGTGGCAACTACACGAAAGCTCTTTTCAAAACTTCCCCAGATTCTTATGATTTCCTTTGACAGAAAGAGTCATATTGAAATTATTGAAAAAATACTCATGGATAAATATGAATATAATCTCATAGCGAGTGCTGTACATGTCGGATTACAAAATGATGGTCACTATGTGGCATTTGTAAAAAGACGAAATAAATGGTACTTCGCAAATGATGAACATATTAAAGAACAAGACTTACCAGATAAAGCTGGTCATTATTTCATGATTTATAATTTGAAGGTTTAAAACTTCATTACAGATTTCACAGATATACAAGATTCGTTAGCGGGGCAAGTTTCCTCCATGTCAGCGGGACAAGCCTCGCCCGTCTGATTAGGTTCTTTAGTTGTTACCCATTTCCTGGTCACAACATCACCACCTTTATAATCACAGTATTTTGGGCAACGTGGATGTTCCTCGTGATAACCTTCGCAATCTATAGGACAAGGATATGTAGGTGCACACGATTTTATTTCATGAGTAGGACATTCTTTACCCCCATTTTTAGGGTCTTGTACAGTAACCCAGTGATTAGTTACTTCACCACCTTCATAACCACAATGTGTTGGGCAAAGTACACCCTTGTAATATCCCTGACAATCTATTTTATCCTCTTCACCTTCTTCGTACGCCTCGGTAAAGAGACGTCTCATGATAGAGAGTGAACAGCATACGACCAAAATAATAAATAAATATTTTTGATGCTTATTCATATATACTAAATTAAGAAATTAATACGGTTTGCAATCTAAAAATTCATTCATTTTGATATCCTCCTTAATGTTAACAATAGTCCTGTAAAACGTTCGTCTATTGTTTGGATGATTTTTGTCTCGCCTCCTCTTTAGGGGTTGCCACCACATAGGACTCTCCCATGTCATATACCGACATTCAACGATGGCACCATCTTCAAACCAGGCTTCATCAGGTATTCTATTCTGAGGAATCTCACTCTCAAAATACATCTTTCCCTTTTCCTGTACGTATAATCGCCACGCCATGGCGCCGGGTTTACACCCCGGAGTTTCTCGTGAAGGTTCCCTCTTCATGAGAAAGTCCACTGTATTCTTCTCCAACGGTTTCCACTTAAACATAGTCTCGTGAGTTCCGAGACGTATAGGATCATAGACTGGAGTAAATACAAGACCATCAATCTTCTGTTGAACAGTTGGTAAATATTCATCCATGAAAACTTCGAAATCATTCATCATGTGGAATGTTTTCATCTTTAGACGGTATTTATCTGACTTCATGTAAATGATATACTTCATCATTTGCTCAGCTGCCAATAGTCTTTCATCCAGGTTTTGATGTGCCACAAGTATTCCGTTAACCAAAACTGAGTCATACACCATGAGTGTATTTTCATACAACTCTCCATCCAAGATGGTTCCCTCATAAACCTTTTTATTGAAGTTTATCTTAACTTCAATCATATCAAATGCTCTATTCACAAATACACAACGGGGTTTACCCTCAAATGTGGTAGCAACCATCATGTATCTTTCACCATCAGTCTTTTCACATACAACATATTCCGCACCTTTCAATATAGGGAAATGTTTACGCTCAATTGAGATTGGTTGTGGACCTGGAAAATAATCCTTGCTTCCCCAAACATGATGAATGAATTTTACAACATGTTCGTGAAATGGAGACGACATAGTTTTTATAAACTTTTAAACTTTAATTTGTTTTAACGCCAGCTGCACCCAAAATGTTACTTATACATTCATGCGAATAAGTCATGGTCAACTTAGATGCTGTAAATGCATATATTTTGTTTCCTTCCTCGAGCAACTTATCAAACATATTTGCGGCGTATATTTTTTTGGTTTTTTTAGACATATTATTCGGAATCATTACCCACGCTTTAGCTTTAGTCTTCTTAACTTTATAAATATCAGTTTGCGCCTTCTGTGCAAGCTCAGTATCAAAATGAAGACCCATTTGTGATACAGGTTCAGTAGAACCTTCTTCTATTTTTTTCCTAAAGAGTTTCCAATCAATACCTTCAGTTACACCCGGGAAAACGAGTACACTTGTATTTTCAAGTGGTTCAAACATTTGTTTAATAGACCCGTCGTCCACATTAACACCAAAATCAATAAATAGAAGACGATCACACTTCTTAAGACATTGCATAATCATATCAGCCTTTTCAAATGGGTCATCATTTACATATAAAATTTCATTTTGGTGACTATGTTGAATACATCGTATATTCATCCTAAGAATAGTATGAAGTGTTTTCACAGAACACGATTTTGAACGAGTGGTAATAAGTGTACAAAACTTCATATTAAAGTTACTAAGTGTCTAAGCCTTAAGCCTATCATTGAGACAACCCATGAAGGGTAAATTACCTACATGTCCGAGAGTTGTGTTTATATCCGCATAGATCTTTCCATCACATTGCTGCCAACGGCGACAGAATGCATAATCTTCACTGAGATATCTCTTTGACACGGGATCTATCATACAATCAAAGCATGCATGGTAGTCATCAAAATCTCTGTTTTGGTGATCATTCTTGCACCAAAGTTCCGGAAACTTATCTTCCAACTTTTTGAAGACATCTCTCTTAATGCACATGAAACCCGTGGGTCCATCCATAATTGGAACAAAACCATTTTCTACTGCAATCCGTTGTGCACCAAAGTTTACAACGAGGCTTGAACTAAGCATAGCCTCGTTTCGTGTATCTCCTTCCCTTACAGCTTTTGCCACTTGATCCCACATAACGACCTTCTTTGGATAGCATGCGACACTAATATCATGACCAGACTTGATGAGACGTACTACTGATTCGGCGTCAAAGTCAACATCTGCATCTATAAACATGAAATAATCACAGTCTGTTTTCTGCATAAATCTACCAACGGCTACATTTCTGGCACGATGAACGAGAGACTCATTTTCAGTTGTATCTAAGAATAGTTGAATACCCTCTTGTACAAGGAGCAGTTGAAGTTTAATAATGCTAGACATATACTTCTCTAAACAAAGTCCTCCATAACATGGAGTTGAAAGAAATAACTTAGTCATGTTTAGTATACATGACCTTTAACCTCTAAGTGTTTTTTCACAATATTCTCAATTTTGTTTAGTGTTGGTACCGATACCGAACACTTTTCACACACATTTGCTTTTGTTATACTTGGGCTAAGTACAATATATATGATTGCAGATGCAATACTATTTGGTGTTTTGCTCATCAATTCCACACAATCGTCGGTCGCCATACACATTCTGTTACACTTCAACCTCTGTTCCTTTGTAATTTCAAAAGAATTGAGAAGCCTTTGCATCACGTCATGAGCCTTTGTTACATAATTCTTTTCAGTAATACCCATTATGGTATCCTTAAATATTTGAGTTGTACGACTGATATCTTTGGGTTGTATTCCAAACATATCTGATATTTCCTTTGTCGTACGTGGGTGTTGTGCAAGTCTGCATGCATATAGAACACAGTTTGCTTTGATTCCAAGTCTCACAGCTCCGCGAGTCAACTTTCCATCATTGAACTTTCTATACATCATCTTAGCATCCTTAAGAACTGTATCTGGTAAAGTGTGACAAGCTTCATCGATATCACGATACGCGTGAAACAAAGAACGATCTTTGTGATTCATTGACATGTGAAAGTTTATTTTTGCCATTCTCTTATTTTCATACGTTGAAGAACGTTGGGTTGAAATAATCGTACCCTTTCCCCAATTTTGTGAAAACAATTCAGGATTAGCGTTAGGATTTCCACAACGAGACGGATCATTAACGCGACCATCATCGGTAACCCCTGAAGTCCATTCCGCGGTATCATCAACAAAGCGGTCTTCAATAAGACCACACTCCGAACAAGTTGGAAGACCCTCTGGTGAATAAATCTTCACCCCCGAACACTCGATGCAAATATGTTTATTCACTGGCTTTATTTCTTTGTCTTTTTGTTTTAGTAATTGGTCTATATCAGACCAGATAGCTGCCAGCATAGTATTATGAAAGAGGGTTATCTTTTTTAGTTTTTAGAATTACGCACCGAAACTTAGGTTATCCGCATGCATTTTAGCCATAGTTTCAATCGCATCAACCTTTTCTTTAAAACTTCTCGCTCCTGGAGAAGTTGGCTTCCATTCATTCCATTCTTTATCAATAGATGCATGATTTGCGGGTGGAATGACTTGCCCATCAATCTCACTGTCAGAAACTATGAAGTCTTCCATCTCAGAGTCAGTTCCTTCGTCATATATGTCTGAATCAGAGTCTTCTATATCGATCTCAGCGAGACATGCATACATACCGTCACCTAAGGACTTCATCTCAAGGTCACTAAAAGAAGTTCCACTTGGGTAGTGTTCCATAACACTCTCGTAGGGGGCGGGTGAAAGTTCATCTTCATCTAATTTGTATACACATGCAGACTTGTAAATAAGTTCAGTGGGGTTAAGGTATCTCACACCGAGGGTCTGTCCAGTGTTCATTCCAACAACAGCGAACATTTCATCTTCCAAGTCATCTTCGTTTACTAACAGTTTCACTATATCATCTTGAATAATTTCAGAGGGCACAATCATGCTTAGAGTTTTCCAGCAAAAAATATTCAGGGATAATATCACAGATGAAAGTTATTATTTATTCGAAGGAAGGATGTCAGTATTGCGACCACGCGAAAGACCTATGCGAGTCAGAGGGTCTTGATTATGAGAAAGTTATGATCGAGAAGGAAGAACTCAAAAAATTGTGTGGTGGCTCAGTGTCAACTTACCCTCAAATATTTATTGACGATCGTCACATCGGAACATACTTTGATTTTCAAGACTACATAGAAGATGAATACGAACCAATTCTCGCCCCCACCCTAAACAGATTCACAGTGTTTCCTCTGAAGTACCCAGAGCTTTGGGAACTCTATAAGAAGGCTCAAATGTCTAATTGGACAGCAGAGGAAGTGGATCTTTCAAAGGATATGGACGACTGGAAAACCCTCAATGAAAATGAACAAAAATTTATAAAGTATGTACTGGCATTCTTTGCTGGTTCCGATGGTATCGTATTTGAGAACATTAACAATAACTTCGCTGATGAGGTACAAATCTCTGAGGCGCGTTCGTTCTATGGATATCAGTGTCACAATGAAATGGTTCACGGTGAGACTTACTCAAAACTCATAGACAAATACATTAAGGATGCTGCTGAAAAGAAGCAACTTTTTGAAGCTATTTCAACTGTTCCCTGTATTGAAAATAAGGCTAAGTGGGCTATGAAGTGGTTTGATGCGAAGTCCCGCTCCTTCGCTGAACGTCTCTTCGCCTTCGCCTGTGTAGAAGGTATTTTCTTCAGTGGTTCGTTCTGTGCAATCTACTGGCTAAAGAAGCGTGGTCTGATGCCCGGACTGTGCTTTTCAAATGAATTGATCTCTCGCGATGAGGGTCTTCACCAGGAGTTCGCTGTTGAACTTTTCAAACTCTTGAGAAATAAACCCTCAACAGATACCATTCATTCTATTATAAAGGAAGCTGTTGAAATTGAAAAGGGGTTCATTCTTGACGCACTTCCATGCAATCTCATCGGTATGAACTCAGGGAAGATGTCCGAATATATTGAATATGTATCAGACCGCCTTCTGAAACAGATTGGGCAACCACCGATTTGGAACTCCAAAAACCCTTTTGATTTTATGGAAAATATCAGCTTAGATGGTAAAACAAACTTTTTTGAGAAGAGGGTGGGTGACTACGGAAAGATGGATGACACTTCCGATGAAATTGGTTTTGATGAGGAGTTTTAATTTTTACATCTGAATGGGCTCACCCAAATCAAAGGCAGCAAGCTGAAGCCCGGTGTCAACGAATGGTTCGTCCACCATACCGGGTTCCATGACAACATCAACCTGCTTAGGGGGAACCTTAACCTTTTGCTCCTCCTTAGTAACCTTGCTCTTTATCTTGGGAAGCTCGGGTAAATCCTTCTTTACGTTCATCATTCCCCAAACAACGAGGATGAAAACGATAGAGTGCACAATTAGACCAGTGGTAGAAGGACAACCGTTAGGAGTCGCGATACCGGGTCCGAGCACTCGCCTGACCAGTCTGAAAGTCTCTGGATTCGCAATTACGAAAAAGGTGAGACCAGAAATAATAGAGGTAATTAGCTTATCCTGCTGCTTCTTACCATTACAACCACATCCACAATCTTTAAAAAGACCCATGATATTTTGTAATATACAAACAAAAAAAACTTACTTAAAGTCAAGTTGCCTAATAGATATATATACAACTACACAATGTCGCTCACTATCCAACGATCCTCCGATTTCTCTGCCAAGTCTGTTGGCTTCTCGAAACTTCGTAAGAACAAGAATGGCGGTAAGACCGTCTACCTCAATGCCGGCGATAACAAAAAGCTCTACGTTCAGCTCCCCTTCATGCGCTCCCCTTACGGTCTGAGTGCTTTTACTGATGAGGGCACTGGGCGTACTACTTACTCTCTTGACCTTTCTTTTGACACTGATAACACCGAGGCTATGGAGCTTCACGACACGCTCAAGGAGCTTGATGAGATTATCGTGAACACCGTCGCTGAGAACTCCAAGGAGTGGCTTGGTAAGGAGTTCAACGTTGCTGTACTCCGAGAGGCTCTCTACAAGCCCATGGTTCGCCCTGGCAAGGAGCCTTACCCCTCTACTCTCAAGCTCAAGATTGCCACCAAGCCTGATGGCACCTTCGTTCCTGAGGCTTACAACTTCCGCAAGGAGCCTGTCTCTCTTGATACTATCGAGAAGGGTCAGAAGTGCATGGCTATTGTTGACATCAGCTCCATCTGGTTCATTGATAATAAGTTTGGTGTGACCGTCCGACTCCAACAGACTCTCCTCGAGCAGTCTACAAAGCTTCCTTCATTTGCTTTCCAGGGTATTGACCTTCCTGATTCCACCTCTGTTGACGAGGAGGACGTTGAGGATGTTGATGAGGATGTTGATGACGAGCAGTAAATAAATAGTCTAAAAATATAAAAATCCACTCCTTGTTGGTAAGAAGAAAAACTTCTTACGAATAAGTAAGGATGTCTAACATTGAAAGTAATCTCAAAAAATTACTCAAAGGTGAGAAGGCTTGTATCCCAGAACACTTCTTGAAAGTTCCTGCTTACAATTCACCGACCCTTCGTACTGGTAAGGGTAGACCTATAAGTGAAGGTGCATTTGGAAAGATGTACCGTGGAAGTATCAATGATAATGGAAGGCGGTATGTTGCCTACAAAGAGATAGATACATCGGAAAGTACCAATGGTGCATTTGAGTTTGAATTCAAGGTTGCCGAAAATTTGAAGGAGTTTGCGGTTCCTGAGATGT
>ERZ887851.49-NODE-49-length-100554-cov-36.949592_pt1 | contig 100554 bp, 78 predicted proteins | sample MGYA00521100_ERZ887851 | MGnify/ENA primary metagenome ERZ887851 (study PRJEB32303, sample SAMEA104408602) | aquatic metagenome | biome: Brackish water; feature: Pelagic; material: water | place: Baltic Sea | collected 2014-06-06T16:11:00 | depth 11,444 m ... | reverse complement strand
TTTTGACTCAGGCCAGTTTGTTGTCCAAACAGTCCGGGGCTTCGCGAACCAGCCCAATTCTACGTGGCACCTGGATCTCAGAAACGCTGCTTGGCGAACGTCTGCCTCGACCGCCGAAGGGTGTCCCCGTTCTTCCGGAAGAAGTTCCCGATGGTTTGAGTGAACGTCAGCTGACCGAAAGGCATACGTCCGATCCGGCGTGCGTTAAATGTCACCAGCGAATTGATCCGTACGGTTTCGCTCTGGAAGGCTTCGACGCGATTGGTCGCTATCGCACCAACGACAAAGATAACAATGTCATCAATACCGCCACCGACTTGCCGGACGGTACCACTTTAACGGGGCTTGATGGTTTGAAGCAGTATCTGTTGACAGTTCGTCGCGAAGACTTTGTGCGGCAGTTTTGTCGCAAGTTGTTGGGGTACTCGCTGGGGCGGTCAGCTCAATTATCTGACGAGCCGTTGATTGGTGAAATGATGGCTCAGTTAAAGAAAAACAACTATCGGTTTTCTGCTGCGGTTGAGACAATCGTTGTCAGCCAGCAGTTTCAAATGATAAGAGGACGCGAGCAATGATGAATTCAAATTTCGCAAGACGCACGTTTCTGTACGGCACCGGTGTATCGATGGCGTTGCCGTGGATGGAGTCTTTGTCGTCGCGAGTTTTGGGTGGCCCCATTATTGGTGGCGCCAGGAATTCCGAAGATGGAAAAGCGCCGCTGCGGTTGGGCGTGTTGTTCGCGGGCAATGGTTTTCATAAAGATCATTGGTGGGCGAAGGGTTCCGGCAAAGACATGGAACTCGGGCGAGTTCTGGAGCCACTTTCGGCTCATCGAGAACAGCTGACGTTTATCAGAGGTCTCTACAACGAACAGGCGCTGAAGGGCAATATTCACAGTTCCATGACTGGAAATCTGCTTTCGGGAGCACCGTTGGAATCTGGTGGAGGCATTCGCAGCGGTACCAGTGTTGATCAGATGCTGGCTCAGAAGTTTGGTCACCTGACCAAAGTGCCAAGTCTTGTGTTGGGGTGCGAGAAGGCCAATCCATCCGTCCACAAAAACTATTCGATGCTTTACAGTTCGCACATTTCGTGGAACTCGCCGACCACCCCAACGCCGCTGGAAGTTTACCCTTCTTTGGCTTTCGATCGGCTGTTTAAAGATACAGTTAACAAGGGCGATCAAAGCGTATTGGACGCCGTGCTGGCTGATGCTGCCGATATTCGCGGAAAGATCAGCGGACGTGATCAGCAAAAGCTGGATGAGTATTTGAATTCCGTGCGTGAAGTTGAGCAAAGAATTGAACAAGCCGGAAAGCGTGGTGAGTTGCAGGGCTGGCGACCAACGACTATAGAACCAAACATTCCGCGACCCGCCGATGGATATCCTCAGGACATCGGCGAGCATATGAAGCTGATGTGTGACATTCTGGTGTTGGCGTTTCAAACCGACACGACTCGGTTCTGTACTTTGAAGCTCAACAACGATCATTCGTCGTTGAGATTTTCGAACCTCGGAATCGACTACATGATTCACCACCTGTTGTCTCATCAGGAATCCGACGACTGGCTGACCGTCAATCAGTTCTTTGCGAAACAACTGGCTTATATTGCCGACAAGCTTTCTGCCATTCAGGAAGGTGAGCGGACGGTTCTGGATAACACGATTCTGATGTTCTGCAGCAGCATGCTGACCGGCAGTCACATCGCGACTCAGTTGCCCGTCGTCTTGATCGGCGGCAAAGGCCATTTGGAAACCGGAAGAACGCTGGATTACCTGGACCAACCCAATCGAAAAATGTGCAGCCTGTATTTGTCACTGATGGACAAGTTCGGTCTGAATCTCGACAGCTTCGGTGATTCTTCAGAGCGACTTGCGGGCGTTTAGACCGTCTGCGAAAAGCTGTTGCGAAACTCGTCAAGCCGGAGCTACGCGGAGTGTGACTTCGAGGCGATAATGAATTAGGGTCTTACTGAAAATGATGCGCTCACGGTGCGCGCATGTTGGTTGTAGCGACAACGGAGCGGCTCGGCGATTCGAGCGTTCCATGTCTTTCAACCAACCACGCCACTGGGTCAAGGGCGAAGCCCTTGTTAGGGGCATGCTGTTTTACGGGCAACGTTCGGTTTGCAATGTTGGTGTTTGCCTTTCATCAAGGACGTGGTGTGGCTAAGCTGGTAGGCCCCGTTCAATTTTGCCTGCCTTGAGATCCTGCCATGACGCCTTGCGATAAACACACTGGTGCGGTTGTGTTCGCTGAAGAACGCTTGGTATTCAGCCAGCCGCGGTGGAGTTTTCGACGATCAGTATTGCTGACATCGGTACTGATGTTGTTGTCGGGAACCGCGTTTTCGGCAGACGATGTGGATTATATTCGCGATATCAAACCGTTGCTGAAAGCGAAGTGCTGGTCGTGTCATGGGGCTTTGAAGCAGGAAGCGAATCTTCGCCTGGATACTGTGGGCTCCCTTTTGAGAGGTGGCGATTCCGGGCCGGCGATTGTTTCCGGCGATCCTGTGCACAGTGAGCTGATTCGTCGCGTGATGGCCACCGATGAATCCGAACGCATGCCTCCGGAGGGTGAGCCTGTTTCAATAGAGCAAGTCGAGCGATTAAAGATCTGGCTGAATTTCGGCGTAGAAGTGATGGCTGATGAGAAGCCTCAGACGAATCCCACAGCTCACTGGGCCTTTCAGCCCTTGAATTCCTTAGTGGACGTTGGCGATGAGCGTTCTGCAGGCGAACATTCCATTGATGATTACGTTGATCAAAAGTTGAAAGACGTTGGGTTGCAAAGGTGCATACCAGCTGACGCTGTGGTGCTGGTTCGACGGATGTTTCTGGATCTGCACGGGCTGCCTCCCACTGTGCAGCAGGTTGCTCACTGGCAATCCGTTTTTGCGGAAGCCACCAGGTTGGGGCCAGCCGCTGAGTTGTCCGCGAGGCGACAGCTGATTGACGAGTTGCTGGCGAGTGATCGTTATGGCGAACGCTGGGGGCAGCATTGGCTGGATGTGGTTCGCTATGCGGACACTCATGGCTTTGAAGTGAACACGCCTCGAGCGAACGCGTGGCCGTATCGCGACTATGTGATTGAAGCTTTCAACAGCGACAAGCCCTATGATCGATTCGTCTTTGAGCAGCTGGCGGGAGACACCGTTGAAGAAGATTCCGCGACCGGTTTTTTGGTGGCGGCCGCCGCGTTGTTGCCAGGGCAGATTGGCAAGGACGAACAATCAATTCGGCTGGCTCGTCAGGACGCGTTGGATGAAATCATCGTGGGGACTTCCGCTACGTTTCTGGGGATGACGGTTGGGTGTGCTCGCTGTCACGACCATAAGTTTGATCCCATTCCTCAGGCGGATTACTACGCTCTGCAGGCATTTTTTGCTGGCGTGGAATATGGTGAACGAGAAATCAAAGGGCCGAAATATCAAGAAAAAACAGCAGAGGCGAACGCTCTTCAACCGCAGATTGAAGCGTTGCTGCAGCAGCTTGATAAGTTTTCAGCCAGGGCGTTTACAGGGCGCACCATCATTGTTGACGACGAAGATCTTGATCGAGTGACTTTGTTGGCGAAGTCGAACGGGTATGGCGTGAATCCGGACGGTGCAGGGCAAGGCTACAAAAACGACGTCGGTGACGAGTCGCGAATCAGCAATCTTAGCCAGGGGCGGTACACGTGGTTCGACAGCAATGCCGGACAGGACGTGTTTACCTGGAACCCTGCAGCGGATGGCGAGTTCCGGTTGTGGATCTCATGGGGGGTGCATGGAAGCGGCGTTCATACCCGAGATGCTCGCTATATTCTTGACGTTGATGGTGACCTTGCCACCACCGTAGATCAAACAGAAATCGCAGTTGCCGACCAGTACTATTTCGCCGGGCAAACGGAGGGCGAAAGCGAGCAGCAGCCACTTTGGAGCGGGTTGCAGGATGCAGGCGTTCATCGGTTTAACGCGAATACTCGATTAATTCTACGATGCGGCAACACGGGAACGGGAATCACGGCTGACGTGGTTGTGTTGCAGCAATCTGACGCAGCTTTGCCGTTGATTCGGGGGCCAGTGAATGCTGCGAAGAACGTCGAACGGATATCGCCTGTTGAAGCGAAGTTTGTGCGGTTTACTTCGGAACAAACAATCGACAATGACAAACATGAACCCTGCATTGACGAATTGGAAGTGTTCGCGGTTGGCACCGGTTCAACAAACATCGCCGCCGCGAAAAATGGAACCGTTGTTACATCGTCAGGCAACTATTCTGAAACCGGCAAGCACCAGTTGCAGCATGTCAACGACGGTCGCTATGGAAATAGTTTCAGTTGGATTTCCAATCAACATGGAAAAGGCTGGGTGCAAGTGGAGTTTGCAAAGCCAGCCACCATTGATCGGATTGAATGGGGCCGCGATCGAGAAGGGAAATTTCAGGATCGTCTGCCGGTCAACTATCAGATTTCCACTTCGCTGGATGGGGTAAACTGGACGCTTGTTGCGTCGTCAGCGGATCGAGCTCCACTTGGTTCGCCCTTTGACGAGATGAAATCGCTGCTGCGAAGTTCTGAGGACGTTGGCGACTTAAACCTTCCGTCGCTGGCGAAGAAGTTGCAACAGCTTGAAAAACGCCAGGCGGATCTTAGAACAAGGGATATGGTTTTTGCGGGCACGTTTCGTGAACCAGACAAGACGTTTGTTTTGCTGCGAGGCGATCCGGAACAGCCCACAACAGAGATTGCTCCTCATGTTTTGACGTCGATCAGCGACGTAAAGCTTCCGCCCGATTCGTCGGACAGGCAGCGTCGTGAAGCGTTGGCCAACTGGATTGTTTCGCCGAAGAATCCTCTAACAGCCCGCGTGATTGTGAATCGAGTTTGGCAGTATCACTTCGGTGTGGGGTTGGTGGAAACATCCAGCGATTTCGGTTTAAACGGGGCGACGCCAAGTCATCCGAAACTGCTGGATTGGTTGGCTCAGGAATTTATTAACAGTGGCTGGTCGATCAAGCAACTGCATCGTTTGATCATGACGTCGGAAACTTATTGTCAGGCCGCGATTCAATCAGATGCCGGGAATGCCGTTGACGCGGGCAATCGGCTGTTGTGGCATTTTCCCAATCGCAGGCTGGAGGCGGAATCAATTCGAGATTCCATATTGGCCATCAGTGGAAATTTGAATCTTAAACAGGGTGGGCCTGGATTTAATTTTTTCAAGACGCGAGGCGGATTGAGCGGGTTTCCGGAAGTTGAAGAATTCACCAGCAACGAACTGCGTCGTATGATCTATGCTCATAAAATTCGCATGGAGCCCGTGCCAATATTTGGAGCTTTCGATTGTCCGGACGCAGGCTTGCCGACTCCTCGCCGCAGTCAGTCGACAACAGCGATTCAGGCGTTGAATCTGTTTAATAGTTCGTTTGTGATCGACCAGGCTGAACAGCTGGCAAAGCGTTGCGAGGAAGAAGCTGGTCCGAAGGTGTTCGATCAGATTCAATTGGCGTTTCAACTTGTTGTGGGACGATCTCCGTCAGCGGTTGAAATTGATGCCATCACCGAGATTGTGCAGCAGCACGGGCTGGCAACATTGTGTCGAGCTTTGTTTAACAGCAACGAATTTCTGTTTATTCCATAGCAAGGGCTTCGCCCTTGACCGGGTGGCGTGGCGTGCGGAAGAGTATGGGAAGTCTTGAACGCCGAGCCGCTCCGTTGTCGCTACGATGACTTCAGGCAATGTGTATGTGGTGAATGAATTAGGGTACGATGACGTTTGTGGCGATCGGATGGCGAAGGTTCTGTTGGCAGTTTAGTGACGATGGTGCTGTCGTTTGCGGTAAAAGAAGAATCGGGTTTTAGTCATGGTTTCGAACAATTCTCTTTCACATACCGGTCGCCATTTGCTGGAACGCCGTGACTTGCTGGGGCAGGCCGTCACGGGGCTGGCGGGAGTTGCATTGGCAAGCCTGCTGAAACAGGACCAGCTTCTGGCTTCTGACGCCGTTTCGTTTGATCCATCGAATCCTCACGCATCACGCACGGCGCACCACGCTGCAAAAGCAAAGAACGTATTGGTGATTTTCTGCGCGGGCGCCTGCAGTCAGTTGGAAACTTACGACTATAAACCGGAACTGATCAAACGTGATGGGCTGCCATTTGAAGGAGGGCCAGCAGTAACGTTTCAGGGGCCATCCGGCAATCTTGCAAGGCCGCAGTACAAGTTTCGGCCGAGAGGCGAATGCGGCAAGATGGTGTCCGATATGATTCCTCATTTGGGAGGCATCGTCGATGATATTTCGTTTGTGCATACGTTGACGAACAAGTCGAACACTCATGGTCCTGCTGAAAACTTTCTATCGACCGGTTTCGTGTTGGATGGTTTTCCCAGCATTGGAGCGTGGGTGACCTATGCGTTGGGAACGGAGAACCAGGATCTGCCAGCGTTCGTTTCCATTCCGGATCCGCGTGGGGTTCCTCAGGCCAGCGTCAACAACTGGGGCCCGGGATTTTTGCCCGCCGTGTTTCAGGGAACTCCGTTTAACAGCAGCAAGCCGATTCGAAACCTGCAGCCGCCAAACAAAGTTGGGAAAGACCAGGACAATGCGGCTCGCCAGCTGCTGTCTCGCCTTAACAGTGAACATCTGAAACAGAATCCGTCTGATTCCAACCTTGCGGCTCGCATCGCAAGTTACGAACTGGCCGCTCGAATGCAGTTATCTGTGCCCAAAATCGCAGATCTGTCTACCGAGTCTGCTCATACACTGAAAATGTACGGTGCTGATTCGCCCAATGAAACCAAGGCAGCCTTTGCAAAGAATGCAATTCTGGCGCGAAGGTTAATCGAAAACGGTGTGCGTTTTGTGCAGTTATTTAACGGATCGTATGCCAGTGGCGGCGCGTTGAACTGGGACGGTCATCAGAAGCTGCGTGAGCAATACGATGTTCATGGAGAGATTCTTGATCAACCGGCCGCTGCTCTGTTTAACGATTTGAAACAGCGAGGATTGTTGAATGACACTTTGGTGGTCTGGTGTACCGAATTCGGACGCATGCCGATGTTTCAAAAGGGAGCTCAGGGCCGCGACCACAATCCTCAAGGGTTTACCGCATGGCTGGGTGGTGCCGGAGTTAAACGCGGCGTTAGCTATGGGCAGACTGACGAATTGGGTTTTAAAGCCGTGGAAAACGTGTCTTCCATTCACGACCTGAATGCTACGATTCTGCATTTGCTGGGAATTGACCACACACGACTAACATATCAACACAACGGAGTTGATCGCCGACTGACGGATGTTCATGGACACGTGCTGCGAGATATTCTTGTTTAGCCCATTTGAATTAGAGTCGCGCACGGTGCGCTCACGTTGGTTGTAGCGACAACGGAGCGGCCCGGTGATTATAGCGTTCCACGTCTTTCTGCGTGCCACGCCACTGGGTCAAGGGCGAAGCCCTTGTTAGGTAACGATCTCCACGGTTAGAAACTGCCACGGTTCTTTCTGGTAAGTCTTTGCCAGATACATCAGTGTTTCCCAGCGAACTCGATGATTGGGACTTTCGAATGTTGGTGTTTCCTGGGGCAGATTGGTCAGCAGATCTTTGCGAAGGATCTGTGCTCGAATTTTGCGAGTCTTCACTTCGCCGTCGGCTTCGTTGGTCAGGCAGATCACATACTGTGTTGACGTTGCTCCCTTACCCGCTTCTCGCGCCATTAGACCGCTGGCGAATTGTTCGGAGATTTCGTTCAGGACGGCATTCAGGTAGAACCAGCAATCGTCCTTGGCCATTGGAATAAGCGGCAGGCCTGCTGTTGTCTTCTGAGCGGCGGCTGTAATTTCTTTGACCGCTGTTTCATTCAGGAAAACGTCGCTGCAGGTTTTTTCGGCCAACGTGCGGATTTTCAACGTGCCATCGATGATTGAATTCAGCGAAAAGTTGACGCGATGGAAGAACTCACGCTTCTGCCATTCCCGCCGAGCTCGCCAGCGGCCAACCAGCCAGCCAAGGCCCGTAAAACCAGCGGCGACAACAAATTTGACCCAATGATCGGTGATGAGGTCATTGATCGCTTTGACGAAATCGTCCATTTCATACCTTCATTAGAACGGCCTGATAATTTGCTTAAACGGTAGCGGCCCGCTGGTTTTGCGGGCCGCGGCTGCCAGCATGATTACTTTGCCAGATCGACACAGATAATCTCGTTGTCGTTGCGAATGTAGGCGTGCTTGTTGGCGAACGCCGGCATGCTCCACACGACATCGCGTCCGAACGCAAGGTTCGATTGTTCAATCACCTTGAAGCGATCGATTTCTGTGTAGCCTTCCGGAGCGAGTTTGGCGATGATCAATTCTCCCAGTTCGTTAAACAGCCAGAAGTGATCTTCGTGTTGTACCAGAAACGCTGTTTCTGATCCGGCAGGTCGCTTGCCGATAACGTCCTGAGTTTCCCACAGTCGCTCGCCATCCGGTAGTTGGATGGCCCGCATGACGCCTTTCTGGTCGAATCCATACAGCACGTTGCCGACAGGAAACGGCTGGACATTGACGGGGCAGATGATGTTGCGTTTGTCGCGCCAGACTTCCGTGGCTCTTGGTTTTTCCTTGTCCAGTTTCAGCAGCAGGCTTTTATTGCTGTAACCGGCCACATAAAGGTGTTCACCCATCACAATCGGCGACATGATGATGGAACCATTGGACGCTTCGTAAGGCACGCTCCAGTATTCTTCGCCATTGTCCGGGTTGACGGATGAAACGGCATTTGGGCGATACAGAATCAGCTGGCGAACGCCCGCGAATTCAATAATCGTTGGTGGTGAGTAACCTTGTTCGGGTGATGTTGCACTACGCCATTTTTCTGCGCCGGTAAGTTTGTTCAATGCAACGATGTGAGTTCCGTTTCCGCCTGCCAGTGTCAACAGGTTGTCGCCGTCGATTAATGGATGAGCTGCATAGCCCCAGAGTGCGGCTTTGGTTCCGTATTCTTTCTTTAGATCTTTTGACCATATCACTTTGCCTGTCGGGATGTCGAAGCAAAACAGGTGACCTTCGGAACCGAGCGTGTAGACGCGATTGTCTTCAACATTGGGCGTGCAGCGTGGGCCGGACGGATACGAAACGGTGTAGTTGACCGGATATTCGTACTTCCAAAGTACTTCGCCCGTTGATTCGTTGAGGCATAGAACTCGTTCGGTGCCCGTAAATTCCTTGCGTTCGAAGTTTCCAACTTTCACGTTGTCGCTGGTGACGTAGTCTGTGATAAACACTTTGCCATTGGCAACGGCTGGGCCGGAATATCCACCGGCAATTGGTGTTCGCCACAGTACTTTGGGGCCGTTTTCCGGAAAATTTTCGATGATGCCGGATTCTCGCCAGATGTTGTCTCGGTTGGGCCCCATCCATTGGGGCCAATCATCCGCGTGGCACGTTACGGCTGTCAAAAGAAGCAGGGCAAATGTCGTGGTTTTCACAGAAGTCTCCTTGGGGAACAGACGTGGCTGAATTGAGGCGAGATATCAGGCCGAGTCTCAGCATTTTGCGCGAAGAGCTTCAGGTTGGGCAGTGAGCGAAGCCCTTCGCAGCTATGATTCCGGACAATCCGCAAAGAGTTGGTGTTGAAATCATTCCGGGGTTCGGGAACCAGTGCCAGCTGATGAACCGTTTTCCGGGCAATGTGTCGAGGCTAAGGTTGGCTGAGGTAAGATTAGCTCCAGCAATGCGGTGTGAGTTTTGACTTTTCGTGCAAAGGCGAGGTGCACGGTCTTTTGAATGAATGGGATTTTTCTTGGCTTCCTCATCGTCACCCTACAGGCCATCAACTGCCGAACCGCCGCAGCAACATGCTCAAACATTTTGGCCGGACGCGTCGTTAATTGGCGTTGCTTTGATCTGGGGGATCAATATTCCAGTCATGAAGAACGGTTTGGATCAGGTTGATTCATTCGTCTTCAACGCCTTGCGATTGGCCGTTTCAGCAACGGTATTGTTAAGCCTTGCACTGCTGGAGCGACGACGGGGAATCCGCCCGAATTCGGGAGTTTCCAAAACACAAATTGTGGTCTATGCACTAATCGTGTCGGGCTTGTATCAATTGTTGTTCCTGCTGGGGGTTGCTCACACAACATCCGGCAACACGGCCTTGATTATTGCAACAGTGCCGATGTGGACGGCCTTATTGGCTCGAATATTTCTGAACGAGCGATTGGCGAAAATCGCCTGGGGCGGCCTGTTTACGGCGTTGGCGGGAACAGTCATTGTGGCACTGCAAAAAGGTGACGTGAAGGTTGGCGATGAAAACCTGTTTGGCAATCTGTGCGTTCTGGGGGCGGCATTGGCGTGGTCGATCGGAACGGTTTACAGCCGCCCTATGTTGAAATCAATTTCGCCAATGCAGCTGTCAGGATTTGCGGCCATCATTGGTTTGCCTTTGCATCTGATGTTCGCGATGGGCCGATATGAAGCCGGGTTGCCTGCATTTCAGTCACTTAATGTTTGGTTGATTGTGTTGTATTCAGGTGTGCTTTCAACAGGTCTGGCGTTACCAATGTGGAATTATGGAGTTCGCCATGCGGGAGCGGCTCACGCGGCGATCATTCAGAATATTGTGCCGCTTATTGCGATTGTCGCTGCCTGGCTGACTCGCGGTGAATCCGCATCGGTGCCGCAAATGTTTGGAGGTGCTTTGATTTTGGGTGGGCTGGTGATAATGCGAATCGGTCGGCACAACGAAGCCAAGGCGGCGCGGCTATTGTTGGCCGCAGCCGAAACGAAGTAATTCGAAAGGATTGATTTGTGGCTGGGCTGCAGAATTGTTGTTAGTTCGCTGCCGGGTTTTCGGTTGAAAACAGTGCGGCTGATTGACGTAGAGGATAATCACGCTGTTGTTGGGCGAAGCTGTTGTGAGGAGAACCGTGTGTCAGTCTTCGATTTTCGATTTACCGTCAATGCACCTCTGGCTGCAGTTTCAGCATTTCACTTTGAACCTGGAATTCTGAAGACGCTCACGCCTCCTCTGATGATTATGCAGGTACACCGATTCGATCCGTTAGCGAATGGTTCCATTGGTGAATTCACGATGTGGATGGGCCCTGTGCCCGTCCGTTGGAAGGCTGAGCACTCCAACGTGAGCGAACGATCATTCACTGACACTCAGGTGGCTGGCCCGATGAAGTCCTGGGTGCATACTCACACATTTTCTGCGATCGACGACAACACCACAGAAGTGCACGAACATATTGAATTCGAACACTTCGGCGGATTGAAAGGACTCTGGTCTCGCCTGTTGTTTCCCAAACCCGCTTTGTTCGCCTTGTTCAATATTCGGAAAATGATTACTCGCCGTGAAGTCGCAAGGCGTTTAGAGTCCGCCGATTCCTGACGTGCGAGGTCAATTTGCTTTACCCAGGTCAAGAAACACAATGCTGGAAGGGTTGCCGACTGGCGTGAAGTGCCCTGTGAATTGCAGTTTGCCGCTGTTGAGATCCACATCAAACACGGTAATGTTGTCGGCACGTTGATTGCAGCTGTACAGAAATCGACCGGACGGATCGAAGTTGAAACTGCGAGGGTAATTGCCGCGTGTTGGTTCATCGGCGACGAACGTGAGTTTCCCGTCCGTTCCGACAGAAAAGATCGCGATGCTGTCGTGTAATCGGTTTCCGGCGTACACAAACTTACCGTCGCTTGAGACCAGGATCTCTGAGCAAAAATTACTGCCTGCATATCCGGGTGGCAGAGACGAAATTGTTTGGCGTTCGGTTAACTTGCCCGCCGCGGCATCGTAGTCGAACACTGCCACGGTCGAGCCTTCTTCCTGAATCGAGTAGAACCAGCGACCGTTCGGGTGAAAATAGAAATGTCGCGGGCCGTCTCCCGGTGGAAGAGTAACTCCCGACGGCTCATTTTTGGTGAGCGTGCCTTTTCGATCATCGAACTTCCACACGAAGATTTTGTCCAGTGCCAGGTCCACGTGCAGCACAAAACGCCCGGTCGGATCGGCCTGAATCATATGTGCGTGGGTTCGATCGTGACCACTGAACGCAAAACTGCCAGCAGGAGCATGTGGTGCTTTTGTGGGACCGATCTTGCCTTCGTCGTTTTTGACATCGGTTGCGGGGCCCAGCTGGCCATCGGGCAGAATCGGCAGGACGGCGACCGAGCCACCAAAGTAGTTCGCCACAAAAAGAAAACGCCCTGACGGATGAATGCTGACGTATGTTGGTCCATCGCCGCCGGAAGAAACGGTGTTAAGCAATGTGAGTTGCCCGCTTTTTGGGTCAACCGAAAATGCACTGACGCTGCCTTCTTTTCTGCCCTCGACTCGATCAGTCTCGTTGCTGGAATACAGACGAGTTCCAGCCGAGTTAACGACCAGACAACTCGGACTGGTTCCCATTTCATGAACTCCCGCAGCGATGAGCGCGCCGGTGTCGCGGTTCATTTGAAACAAATGGATGCCGCGTCCATTGCCAGGTGGCAGGTCGACTTGCGTAGGTAAGACGTCGCCCAGCGGAGAGCTGAATGTTCCGACATACGCCATCAACGGGCCATCCGCCTGCGGCGCAGCTTCCACCTTTCCAGCCAGCGACGTCGCCCCCGCCACAGCAAGTGAAGTTTTCAGGAACGAACGTCGTGACGGAAAAGGTGAATTCATGGTGGGAACTTTGGCTAATTGATTTTCGAAAGATGAACGCAGAGTGCGTTCATCTTCTAAATAAGGTAAGACTCTAACAAGGGCTTCGCCCTTGACCCAGTGGCGTGGCACGTAGAAAGACGTGGGATGCTCGAACCGCCGAGACGCTCCGTTGTCGCTACGACCAACATGCGCGTATCGTGCGCGCATCATTTTAAGTAAGACTCTAACGAGGCCGTGCCTCAGGCCATTCGAGCTGCCGCTCGGAAACGCTCCGCTGTCGCTCTGAAAAGTCGACTCAAGTGAACACGTTTCGTCAATCCAGAAGTCTAACCTTCGATTTCGAACCCTTTGCGATACGGCCGTGCTACAAGGGCCTGGGCCATTGCATCACCGATGATCGCTTCAGTTGCCGGATCCCATTCGATCTTGCGACCCAGCCGACCTGCAATGCCCGCCAGATGGCAGGTTGATAGCGCGCGGTGGTGACTGAAGACGTCGGAAATCGGTTCTTTGCGTTCCGCAACGGCTTCAAAGAAGTTGCGGAAATGATCCACAAGCGAACGATTTTTGTAAACGCTTTCTAGTGCTCCGTCTGGCAGAGGATTTGATTCGAGCTCTTCCACGGCTTTGCCCGTCAGCTTTCCACGGTTCACAAAAATTCGTCCCTCCGTGCCTTCGAATAGAATGCCATTGCCCTGGTCGTGGCGAATTTCGATTTGTTTACCATTTGCAAACGACGCGTTGATCAGGAATTCCGTCGCCGTGTTGTATCTGGAATCATCAGTTGGATAACCATCCTTGAACGGCACGGGATGTTTTACCATCACGGGATCCACCGATGTCGGGCCAGTGTCAGTCAGGCCGAGTCCCCATGTTGCAATATCAACATGGTGAGCACCCCAGTCGGTCAACTTGCCACCGGAGTATTCGTACCACCAGCGAAATTCATAGTGTGCTCGCGACCAGCTTTGGGTTTCACCATTGTCGCCCGCCAGATAGCGGAACTTCGATTCCGGGGCTGGCCCCAGCCACAGGTTCCAGTCCAAGTTGGCAGGTACTTCAGCGACCGGAATTTCAGGACTTGTTGGGCCGCCGCCGATACTGCAGGTTGCCTTTGTGACATCGCCAATACGTCCGGCTTTGATGAGAGCGATCGCCCGAATGAAATTTTGGTTACTGCGTTGCTGAGTTCCAATCTGTACGATCCGCTTTGTTTCGCGGCAGACCTGACACATCTGCCGACCTTCGTCGATCGTTAATGTCATTGGTTTTTCGCAATAGACATCCTTGCCGGCTTTCATGGCTTCGATGGCGATTTTCGCGTGCCAGTGGTCGGGCGTGGAAATGTGTACGATATCGATGTCGTCTCGATCAAGGATGGCTCGATAATCCTTTTCCTGTTTGGCTTCGGTTCCGGTCCATGTTTTGACCAGGCCCGCAGCCAGTTCGCGTCGTGTTGCATCGGCATCGCAGACGGCAATGTAGTCACCGTATTTTCGAAAGTCCGGAGCCGAGCCATAGTTGCCGTCGCGACCGGTTGCCTTCTGGCACCAGCGACTACCCGTGCCAATCGCTCCGACTCGCGGGCGATCGTTGGCGCTGACAAAACCGAAGGCTCTGTCTGAGCCTGTCGACAGAATCGCGGCCCCTGTCCAGGCAAGTGAACTTTGAAGTGCTCGGCGGCGGCTGATGTGTTGTTCAGTCATATTGGGAAGCTCCGGTAAAACAAGGTTGCGTCTGTTGACAGCGATGCAACATGATGCAGAAACGAATCAAAAATTGCCAGGGAAGTCGATCGCTGTTGGTTTCCCTGCTATTTGTTTTGATTCAACCAGTCGCGTGCTCGTTGGCGATATTCGCTGTCCCGGTGCATCCACAGATCTGTATGTGGGTGAATCACCTTGCCCTCGGGGATGTCGAAAATTGTGGCGACTGGTACGGGCAGGAATGTAAAGGTCGCAAGGCCAAGATGATCTTTAAGAAAGTCGTTTGCGCTACCACATGCTAACACTGGTCGACCTTTCAGTCTTGCCAGTCGCTTCAGGGCAGACTCACGATCGCTTTCGGGATAGCCCCATGTTCGCTGTCCGTCGAAGTGGTCGTGAGCGAACATGCCCTTCCACAGTGCGGCGATCTCATCATCAGCCAGGCCGATGTAACTGCAACCGATGGCACCTCGCGAAAATCCGCAAATGAAGACGCTGTCTGGATCGCCGCCAAACTGCTCGCAGATGCGAGGCAGATTCGTTTTGCAGTAGTCAACGGTCGCCTGCCTGTCTCCCCACCAGGTGACGGCGTTCTGCTTTTTGCCTTCGTCAATATACGGCATCGACACCCAGATGAAGCGTTCGCCACCGCTGATTCCGTAACCCAGGTTTGCGTCTTTGACTTCTCCTGTTGAGCCGCAGGCGGGAAATTTGTTACCCGTGTATTCGACGATGACGGAATATTTTCGACCGGGCTTCCAGTCAACGGGCAGGTACAACGCATGATAGACATCAGTGCCTTCGTATTCTGTCGCAACCTGACGAACTCGACGACCCGCTGCCGGCGTTTCGTCGGTCATTTCCGGAGTCACAAGGTCATTTGCTGTCTTGTTGTCATCGGCGTGCAGACTTGTGATCAGTGACGTTGCCAGCAAGGCTGCGAACGTCAAACAGCGGAGCGTTTTCATGTCTGGAACCTTTTGTGCAGATTGGCAGCAGGGGGCGCTTCTTCGCGACCGGCGAAACGGCATCTGCGGGAAAATGTTCGCAGCATTTATTCCCGACGGCTTCTTGAGTACGATTGGAGCCGAAAGGGATCGATATATGCGAACAATCTTTACGTTGATGATAGTGGTTTTACTCGCCGCGACCAATGCGACCAATGCGAACAGTCCTGCGAAGGCTGCACCACAGGCGCCACCGGATCGCTATGATGTTGTGGTCTATGGCGGCTCTTCGGCAGGAATCGCAGCCGCTGTGCAGGTCAAACGGATGGGCGGTTCGGTGATTGTCATCGAACCGTCACGGCGAATCGGCGGACTCACGACCGGTGGATTGGGGCAAACCGATATCGGCAACAAAGCGGCCATTGGCGGAATTTCACGCGAGTTTTATCGTCGTATTCGAAAACACTACAACGACGAAGCCAACTGGAAATGGCAGAAGAAAGACCAATATCGCAGCGGTGGCCAAAGTCGCACGGCCGCCGAAGAAGATACCATGTGGACGTTCGAGCCGTCTGCGGCGTTGAAGGTAATGCAGGGTTTTGTTGATGAGTATCAAATTCCAGTTGTCTATGAGCAACGCCTGCTTCGAGATGGCAGTGGAGTCATCTTGAAAGCCAATGGGATTTCGGAGATCCGTACGGAAGCAGGGCTTGTTGTGCGTGGCCGCATGTTCATTGATGCGACCTATGAAGGCGACTTGATGGCAGAAGCCGGAGTTTCTTCAATAGTGGGGCGTGAAGCTAACGCTCAGTATGGCGAAACGCTTAGCGGTGTGCAGACAAAGCGGTCGATTCATCATCAGTTTGTAGATGGCGTTGATCCCTGGGTGAAGCCCGGCGATCCATCAAGTGGTCTGCTGCCCGGAATAGATTCTGATGGTCCGGGGGAAGAAGGAGCCGCCGATAGTCGAGTTCAGGCGTATTGTTTTCGGATGTGTCTGACGGACCATCCCGATAATCAGATACCGTTTGCGAAGCCAGACACCTACGACGAACAGCTGTATGAATTGTTGTTCCGAAACTTCGAAGCGGGAGCCAAAGTGTTGCCGTGGTCGAACGGAGCGATGCCAAATCGGAAAACGGACGTGAACAACAATCGCGGATTCAGTACCGACTTCATCGGACAGAACTACGATTACCCGACGGCAACGTATGCGGAACGAGAACGCATCATTGAACGCCATCGCGACTATCAGCGCGGTTTGATGTGGACTCTTGCCAACCATCCTCGGGTTCCGGAAAACTTCCGAAAAGAAGTTTCGCGGTGGGGTATGTGCAAGGATGAATTTGAACGACCGGACGGATGGCAGCAACAATTGTACATTCGTGAAGCTCGCCGCATGATTGGGATGACAGTGATGACTCAGCACCACTGCCAGGGGCGTGAAGTGGCGGCGTCGCCCGTCGGTCTGGCGGCTTACACGATGGATTCTCACAATGTCCAGCGGCATCTGACGCCGGAAGGTTTCGTGAAGAACGAAGGCGACGTTGAGGTCGGCGGATTTTCACCGTATGCCATCGACTACGGATCGTTTGTTCCGAAGAAAAACGAATGCACAAACCTGTTTGTGCCTGTTTGCCTGAGTGCCACGCACATGGCGTTTGGTTCGATACGCATGGAACCCGTTTTTATGGTGCTTGGCCAATCGGCTGCGACCGCGGCGATGCAGTCGATTCAGCAGGGCGCTGCGGTACAGGATGTGGACATGCCAGCTCTGCAGGCGCGACTGCTGGCGGACGGCCAGGTTCTGGAATGGACGGGTCCGAAACGCGTGTCAGCATCCGGCATTGATGTGAAGTCACTGCCCGGGATTGTTGTCGACGAAGAGTCCGCTGAGCTTGTGGGTTTCGATAGTTCGAGTGCTCAGATCAGCCCGTTTGTTGGTATTGGATATCGGCATGATTCCAATGCAGGAAAAGGTAATCAATCGGCAACCTTCAAGATATCGATTCCAGTTGCCGGTGATTACCAGGTTGGCATGGTCTATTCCACCAATGGCAATCGAGCCACAAATGTTCCGGTGACGTTGACGCAGGGTGACCTGAAGAAGTCGTTTACCGTGAATCAGCAAATCCGGTCGAGCAAAGACACGTTCGAACCCATCGGCACGGTGCGACTGTCTGCTGGCAACGCTACCATCACCGTGTCCAACGCAGGCACCGACGGCTATGTGATTCTTGATGCCGTGCAGTTGTTGCGTGTTGAACCAGGAAAGTAGGCATCACTCTTCACGTGATGATGGCAACAGTTGACGCTGTGCGAACTATGAACGGCGTAATCTTGAATGGAACTCAGTAGTGTTTTGGTGACGAAGGTTTGTAACTGGCGTCGCTTCTTCGGCCGCAGCACGCATCCCTGCGTTCTGAGAACATGAAATCTCACGCGGAACAACAGGGCCGCCATCATCATTGCGGCCAACGCCAGGCCGCAAAGGTCTTTGGCGTAGTCTCCAATTGCATTCATCGTCACTGACAGGCTCAAACTCCACGTTCGTTGCTGCGCTGAATCGGGAAAATCAGCCCGACTCGCGAGTCAAACCCGCACCTCAAGAGTCTTCGCCGCTCCGAAACCGCAAATTTGACACCCTGCCCAACCACGAATTCAATTCGCCTTGCTTGTGAGGTGCATGGTACCTATCGTGCTCTTTGTCCGATAGGTGCGTGGTACCGTTCGGGTGCCGTTCATGGGTGACTCCGGGTAAGTCCAAGAGCAAAGGACGCACACTGTAAACGCGTTTCGCGCTATACTCTCGTCATAGCAAAAGGTGAGTCTTCCGTTTGCCCAGATACGCGTTTCCTGTGACTGAAACGCCCAACAATGCAAGGAAAACCCTGGCCCAGTGCAGTGCCTTAATCACTTTCGCGGACGTCGAGTTCCAGTTTCCAGCGACGGCCGGATTCTTTGTTGACGCACCATAGTTCCAGGATGCCCAGTTCTGTGACTCGTGATTGAAAATTCACGGGGACCCAGGAATCGTCGGTGCCGTCTTCTTTGGGCAGCTCGGTTTCCAGGTTAACGGTTTCTACCAGTTCGTCTTCGGTCCACGATTGTAGCAACACGCCAGGTTTGTCGTTGGATCGCACGGTGGATCCGAAGAAGCGGAAGCGAGCTGGCTGGCCCACTGCCAAACCGAATTCTGCAGATGGAACATCACATTCGGTGCCTTCTTCCATACCTTGTGGCACAACACAGAGTGCTCGCAGAGGCCGTGGCGCACCGGGAATGGCCAGGCCGGCGGTTTCGATACCAATATACCAACTGCGAGCCGAACCACCTCGAATGCGCAGTGCTCCGTTGGCTCGCGTCCAACCGTAAAAGGCGGCTCCCAGTGCGACGGAATTATCAAGGTCGTGAGTTCCAGCCAGCAACGCCGGCGCGGCGGCTGCGTCGTACCAGCTTCCCAATACGTCCATCAGCTGTGTTCGCAGTTTTTCAGCTCGAAACACGCCACCATTCAGCAACACGTGAGTTGGGCGGACAAGTGAGCCTTCGCCGTGTCGGTTTAGAAATTCTGCGATGTGGCGGGTGACACCGGTATCCTGTTCGTACGGAAGTCCGATCTCCTGAAACCCCGACATCATCTGGCGTTGAGGTTTGTCTGTGGCAGAAATTTTCGGGAAGAAGCCTTCCGTCAGCAACTTCTGAGCGGCGTCGCGTTCCAGTTCAACGCTGACTGTGCCGCCGATAAGTTTGCTACCTCGACCAAGTACCGACACCGTGTGTGTTTCCGGACCTTCGTCGGCCAGCAGTGCTTCCTTGGCGGCTCGACAGGCGTGCCATAAAGAAACCGATTGCCACGGATTCAGTTTTGTTCCCTTTTGTTCGAACAGCTGAGACGCCTGAAACGCCAGAGCAAGGTCCATGTTGTCGCCGCCGACCAGCAGGTGATTGCCAACGGCTTTACGACGCAGTTCCAGGTCGCCGCTTTCGTCTACGACATCTACCAGAGTCAGGTCCGTTGTTCCTCCACCGACATCGCACACCAGCAGAGTTTCACCGGCAGCCAGAGATTCTCGCCAGTTGTCGCCCATTTGTTGCAGCCATGCATAAACGGCAGCCTGAGGTTCTTCGAGCAAAACCAGGCTTTCCGGCAGGCCGGCTTTTAACGCAGCTTCGCGAGTTAATTCGCGGGCGACGGGATCGAAACTGGCTGGCACCGTCAACACAACCTGTTGTTCGGCAATGGGATGTTCCGGGAAGTGAGCGTTCCAGGCTTCCACCAGATGTTGCAGATATCTTAACGATGCGTCAACGGGTGAGATCTTTGGAATTTCTTCCGGGGCTTGCCATGGCAAAATTCTGGCACGTCGATCGACTCCCGCATGCGACAGCCAGCTTTTGGCGGCTCCAATGGTGCGATCGGGGTTGTCGGCCGATTGTCGGCGAGCAAATTCGCCGACGACAAAGTTGGCACTCGGACTCCATGGCAGATCGCAGGCGCCGTTTTGGGCTTCTGAATCGGTTGCCAGGTAAGTGAATGACGGCAGAGCTTTACGAGCTTCCACGGTGCCTCGATCGACCAGTTGAGGGATCGGCAACACTTCAGCCTGAGGCGATTTGGCATCCAACGACACGAAAGACAGAACACTGTTGGTTGTTCCGAGGTCGATTCCAACGGAATATTTGGCGACCATGAGCAAAGATCTCTTTTCGAAATGAACGATTTTGTTTGAACGATGATACTGAACGATAACAACAGGATATCAGGAAATTCAGGCGTCGTCGTCGCTTGCTGCTTTTGCTGCCCGGAATTGTGAGGCAGCGTTTCCGTCGAATCTGGGGCATTTTAGGACGCTTTGTTGCGAACTGTGCGCAACTGTGGCCGCTGCGATTCGGCTGCTGTTGCGTTGATATCGCGGGGCTGGTAGCGTCGCAAATGAAGATTGGTTCCAATCCCTGAAATTATGCTTCTTATCGCTGCGGGCCAGAGTAGCCATCAAAGAAGTTTACTTGACGTGTACTAAAGAGTTTCGATGAATTCTGACCCCAACAAAAGCCTGGAAGTCGGCGATAACGAGGCGGCTGATGCCGGATGGATCCAGACTGCTTTTCGGTTCGTGCAGGTGCGTCCGGACGAGCGAGTTCCGTTTTCGTGGGCCTGTGTCTGGTTTGCGACACTGCTGGGCGGATATTACATGGTTCGCCCCGTCCGTGACGCTTTGGGAAGTGTTGGGGGCGGCAAAGAACTGAATTGGCTGTTCTCTGCAGTCTTCATCACGATGCTGATTGTGGTGCCACTTTATTCTCAACTGGTGTCGCGATTTCGTCGGCGGATTTTTGTGCCGATCGTCTATCGATTTCTGATGTCTCATTTATTGCTGTTCGCGTTGGCTCTTAAGTTTTTGGATGCCAGCTTGCAGCTGTATGTGGCTCGCGTGTTTTTCGTGTGGGTCAGCGTGTACGTGCTGTTTGCGATGTCGTTATTTTGGAGCGTCATGGCGGACAGTTTCAGCAGCGATCAGGGCAAACGTCTGTTTGGAATCATTGCCGGGTGTGGAACTATGGGCGCCTTGCTGGGTTCGGCCTTTGCAGGTTACGTCGCCAAACCAATTGGAATTGCCAACCTGCTGCTGTTTCCGGCGCTGTTGATGGAGATCGGGCTATGGTGCTATCGACGTTTGGAAGCCAGTCGCACGGAATCCCAGGTGGCCGCTCAGCAGTTGGCGACGGGCGGCAATCCGTTTGCTGGTTTTTTGCATGTGCTGAAGTCGCCTTATCTGCTGAGCATTTGCGGTTACATTTTGTTGACCGCGTTGTGCGGTACGTCGCTGTATCTGACTCAGGCAAATATTCTGAACGAAACCTATCCAGATCCCGATGCTCGCGTAGCCGTGTTTGCCTGGATCGACTTTTCCGTTCAGTCTCTGACGGTGGCACTTCAGCTGATTGTCGCAGGCTATCTGATGAAGTTCAGTCTGCCTCTGACATTGGCCGTGTTGCCGACGATGTATCTATTAAGCTTTGTTGCGTTGGGTTTCTATCCGACCTTCTGGGCAATTGTTCCGGCAGTTGTTGTGACTCGCGCCGTGGTTTATGGAATTACGGTGCCAGCTCAGGGCGTGCTGTTTACGGTTGTTAGTCGAGAAGACAAGTATAAAGCCAAGAACGTCATCGATACTGTGGTGACTCGCGGTGGTGACGCTGTTGTGGGGCAACTGCGTGATCAGTTGAAGACTGCTGGAGTCGCGATGTCGGTGGTTTCCTGGGCCATGGTGCCGGTGGCCGTGATATGGGTTGGCCTGGCCTGGATGCTGGGCTGCAATGGCTTGAAAAGAGCAGGGCAGCAATCCGTTACAAGCGCAGAATAATGGTTGGTTTCGAGCTGCGGGCTGTTCTGCTATTTGTGTTTTGTCAGCCGCTTAGCGCCCGGTGCGTTTGCGAGCTTGTTCGTGAAGTTCTACGGGTACAAACTTCAACAGTCGGTCGATGACATCGTCAGGTTTCACGCCCTGGCTGTCGGCTTGAAACGTAGTCATAATTCGGTGGCGCAGTACCGGCTTGGCCACGTACTTGATGTCGTCTGTCGTAACGTGGAAACGGCCTTCCAGCAACGCTCGCGCTCGCGCTCCCAGAATCAGATACTGTCCAGCTCTGGGGCCTGCTCCCCAGCTGACAAGTTCTTTCACAAAGGGAGGCGCTTCCGATTCGTTGGGGCGGGTTGCTCGCACAAGATCTCGAGCGTAGATGAAGATGTATTCGGCACACGGTACTTTTCGAACAACTTCCTGCAACGCCTGAATTTGTTTGCCCGTGAGTACGGGAACCAGTTCTGGTTTTTCGCTGCCGGTGGTTTGTTTCAGAATGCGAAGTTCTTCGGCAGCCGTGGGGTATTGAACCGTGACGTTGAACATAAAGCGGTCCAGCTGCGCTTCCGGAAGCGGGTACGTGCCTTCCTGTTCAATTGGGTTTTGCGTGGCGAGCGTAAAGAACGGGTCTGGCAGGCGGAATGTGTTGGAACCGACAGTGACGTTTCGCTCCTGCATGGCTTCCAAAAGTGCGGCCTGCGTTTTGGGTGGAGTGCGGTTGATTTCATCTGCCAGCAGAACATTGGTGAACAATGGCCCCTGAATAAACTGAAACGCTTTGCGGCCGGTTTCGATGTCGTCCTGCAGAACGTCCGTGCCTGTGATGTCTGACGGCATCAGGTCGGGAGTAAACTGGATTCTTCGAAAGGCCAGTTGCAGAATCGAAGCGATCGTACTGCACAACAGAGTCTTCGCCAGACCAGGGACTCCCACCAGCAGGCAGTGCCCCTTGCAGAACATGGCGATTAACAGCTGGTCGACGACTTCGTCCTGCCCGATGATGACTTTGCCAATTTCCTGACGCATCCGTCTGTAGGCGACCGTGAGTCCTCGGATTGCCTGTTCTTCCAGTTCGTCTGGAGCGACATGGTCGTTGGTTTTGCTTCGCTGTTCTGAATGGTCACTCATTGCGGTCAATGTGGCTTCAGGGTACTGGTGATCGTTATCGGTCAGGGTTATCATTGAAACGTACTTGTCAGGCAATTGCGAGCAGAACACGCAACTCGGTTTGACGATGAACGGAATTCCATCACAGCAAACGACTCAAAATAGTGGAACTGCAGCATGAGCGATGTGCGATACCTGATCTTTGACGTAGAAGCCGTGGGCGATGGTGATCTGATTCAGCGAGTGCGCTACCCAGACGAAACGCTCACGCCACGGGAAGCCATCGCTCTGTATCAAGCCGACCTTCTTGAACAAACGGGGCGCGATGTTTTGCCACCAACATTTGTGGTGCCCGTGTCTGTTGCGGCTGCAAAAGTATCGGCCGACTTTCGCCTAATGGACCTGACCGTGCTGGACGCTCCCCACTATCGCCCGGAACAAATTGTGCGGCGTTTTTGGCAGGGCTGGATGCACTATAACCGACCGACACTTGTGACGTTTAACGGGCGAGGCTACGACCTGCCGGTTCTGGAACTGGGCGCGTTTCGTCATGGCATCAGTTTGCCCGCGTGGTTCAACGTAGAGTCGCGAACGTATGATCAATCTCGAAATCGTTACAACATCGATTGCCACATCGATTTGCAGGACTTCTTTTCTAACTTCAGTGCGATGCGAGTGAACGGTGGGCTGAATCTGCTTGCGAATATGATTTACAAGCCAGGCAAGTCTGGCATTGATGGGTCACAGGTTCAGAACCTGTATTTTGATGGACATGCCGAAGAGATCAACGACTATTGCCGCTGTGATGTTTTGGACACGTACTTTGTCTTTTTGCGCAGCCGCGTTTTGACCGGCAAGCTGACACTGGAACAGGAAGACGAACTGGTCGCGGATGCTCGACAAATGCTGGAAGCACAAGCCGAAAGTTCGCCCGCCTATCAGCACTATCTGGCGTATTGGGACAAGCGGTTAGAACAGCAGAAACAAAATCAATTGCTGGACACCAGCAGCGCAAAACCATCCGTCACAGAGGACGCAGATAGTTCGGAATCATCTACGCAGGAAGACACGACTGCCGAGCCGACTTCTGAATCGGCGGTCGAGCCAACTGCGGGATCCAGCTTGCCAACAACGGAAGAAAAAGCAGACAGCTAACCGGAAAGTTCGAAACCGCCGGTGGATGATTCACCCACAATTCGGGTCACGTCTTCAGATCCTTCGTCCTGTTGTTTCAATTCCAGAATCTGTGTGGGAGGAGATCGCGGGGGCACAATTTTTGTTGTTCCGCCCGGAATGCTGGCATCTGGTTTGATATTGCGCTGCATGGTGTCGGTTTCCATTTCCGCAATCCAATTGCGCAGTTCGCTGGTGTATTCCTGCGACAGTTCGCTAAGCACCAGGTCTCGCAAAAATCCAGCCGCGCCGTCGTCTGCAAGTTCTGCTTCTTCAGCTGTGGAAAATCGTTCCATCGGGTCCGGGTGCAGCAGTTTGCGCAGCAGCCGAATTAACGATTCGCTGTATGGAAACGTGTCCGTGGGCAGCATGGCGGGAAGCCGCTGCAGCATGGTATTTTTCGCTTCCACCAGTTCGCCATAATTCATGCCGGCAAACGGCTTGGAGCCTGTCAGCATTTCCAGCAGCATATATCCCAGGCTGGCAAGGTCAGACTGTTGAGTTGCCCTGTATCCGGCCAGCACTTCCGTGGCGGCATATTCCAAAGTGCAGGGCTGGCCCTCTGGTGGTCGTCCCTGCCAATAGGACGAACCGATATCGATCAGTTTGACCTGGCCGGTTCGCTTGACCATGACGTTGGATGGCTTCAGATCGCAGTGAATAATTCCCTGACGATGCAACGCGGCCACACCTGCCAGGCACTCGCGAATGATGGCAATCGCCATACCAGGTTTTAGCCGACAGTCGACTTCACCCGTTGTGACGATTTCCTGATTAAGTTTCTCCCAGCGCCGTTGAGTGACAGCGTCCTGAACGATTTCCAGCGTGTCGCGGCGAAGAATGTGCAGCAGGTCGAATCCGTCGATCCATTCCATCTCCAGATAGAAGATACCGTCGTTTTCAATAAATGAATGCACGTCAACCAGATGGTCATCCTGAATTCGGGCGACCATGGATGCAACCTCTGTCAGCCGCAGCATTTCACGCTCGTACGCCGCCACTGTTTTGAACTGGCTGGGCGAAAAGAACTTCAGAGCGACCGGCATCCGAAAGCTGCCCGCACCTTTGCGTTCTGTAAGCAGTACGGTCCCCTGGCCGCCGGTTCCTAAAGTTTTTAGAAACGGGCGTTCGGTGCGCCAGCCAACTGTCCCACGCTTTAACAGCGAATGGAAAACGGCAAGCCGTTCCTGAAGGTCGTTTGCAGTTTGAGGCTGTTCGTTGTTGTCAGCCGGGACGTCCACTTTATGTTGGTGGCCTTGTTGAGTGTTTTGCAAATACCTGCTGCCGTTCCTGGTGATCGCCAGTGAACTCGCCGACCGGCAGAAACGAAGAACTCGTTTTTGGCAGCAATACGGATCTGCCACAAGCCAGAATCGCTAACGCGAAACTGCAGCCTGCGTTCAGTATTGGAGAAGCCGCGAAGTCTATCCGATCCTGACTGTTGGTACATACGGGTTTGCATTATCAAATCGATTGGAAACAGGCAAATCCGCCAGCTATGACGGAAAGTCCTGTCGTTACCTGTGTTATGTCCTGCGAATGCCTCGTTTTTTCCTATTCACCGGACTGCATTGAAAACGTGATGGAAAAACCATCATAAACCGCTCACAATTCCCATCTTGGCCATTTTCTGGCACATAAACACTGCAATCATGATGTCAATGGGCAACAATTTGTTGTCTGGCAAGCGCTTTGGCTTGCGACTGCCCGCCCGTAACTCACTCCATTCTGACCCTAGATGCCACTATGAAGAATCACATTTTGCTGGCCCCAACCCTTGTTTTGGGGCTAACCATGGCTTTTGCAGACTACTCCCACGGTGGTAGTCGGCAGAAGTGTCAACCAACAAACTGTTGTACTCAGCCTGCCTGCAAGAAGTGCGGCGGCACAACGGCCTGTGGAACAACGTCTTCCGGCCCAACCACAAAATGGTTCAAGGCGAAAGACGGCACAATCCGCGAAGTGATGACACATTGGGAAGCGTTGCATCGTGCAGTTGATGCCGACAACATGGAAATTGAACTACGAGCGACACGGTCAGAACTTGAAGCGACCACATCGGAGCTAGCTGCTTTGAAGGAAACTTCGGCTGCTCAGGTTGCCGCGTTGGAGCAACAGCTGGCAGAACTGAAAAGTCAGCTTGACGAAAAGAACAAGGCAGTTCAAAACCAGAAGAAGCGTGCCAACACTGCAGAAGCTGCTCGCAAGGCATCAGAGCAGAAAGTTGCCAGCTTGACCGAAGCCGGTAAAAAGTCAGAAAAGATGATCGCCGAGATTCAGAAGAATCTACAACAGACGGCTTCTGAACGAGACGCTCTGAAGGCCGCCAACGATAAGTTGCAGGCGGACGTTAAAACCAGAGAAGAAGCAAACGCAAAGTTGAACGAAACTATTAACGCCGCTCAGGCGGAAATCGCCAAGATGAAGCAGGAAGCTATTGAATCGAAGAAGGCTGCTGTTGCAGCCGAGAAGAAGGCTGAAGAAGCTGAGGCCAATAAGAACAAGGAAGCCGAAGAACAAAAGCCGGTTGAAGAACCAGCGGCCGCTGCAGCACCTGCCGAAGAGCCAAAGAACTAACTTCATCGCAGACCGCGACGAATTGTAAAACAGAAACCTCAGCTGATAAGCAGCTGAGGTTTTTTGTGCGCCAGGTTCTACGGAAGCGTGTCGGTATTTGCTGTAAGCCTGCGGCCTACTAAGTGATGGTGGAACTGTGGCAATCAGCGTCAGGTCGATGATCAGTCACGCTTCAAACCACTGGCTGCTGCTGAGTCATGCAGTGGAACGCTCCTAATCCCCAGATGAGTTCAATGGCGTTCACACCCACGATTGTGCGATCCGGAAATGCGTCCTGCAGTAACTGCAAGGCAACATCATCAGCGGCGTCTTCAAATGTGGGGACGATAACGCCATTGTTAACGATATAAAAATTGCAATAGCACGCGGGCAATCGATGTTCCTGCTGAAACTTTGGCTTCGGCATTCGCAGTTCAACAGGTTGTAAAGATCCGCTGGCAGAACGAAAGTCGGCGACAGCTTTAAGGTTAGCTCGCAGGTCTGCTGCTTCCGGAGCGTCGTCATCGTAAGCGGCTGCGACCAGTACTTTGGTGTCGCTGACGAATCTTGCAACCTGATCGATGTGCCCATCTGTGTCGTCACCCACGATGCCTTCACCTGGCAACCATGCAAATGATTCCACTTGAAGGAATTTGCGTAAAGCTTCCTCCATTTGTTCTTTGTTGAGATTCGGGTTGCGATTGGGGTTCAGCAGGCAGCTTTCGGTTGTCAACAAAACCCCATTGCCGTTGCCTTCGATCGCTCCACCTTCCAGAATGATTCCCGGCTTAACGGCCTGAATTTGAATTCGGTCCGAAATCTGTTTGGCAACGGCAGCATCATGATCCCATGGTGGGTATTTGCCGCCCCACGAATTGTAGTCCCAATCGATAATGACCTGTTCTGGTCCGGCAGCAACGTCTGATCGGCGGTTCAGAAAAATCGGACCATAGTCGCGACACCACGAATCATTAATGGGGATGTCAAAAAACTTAACCTCAAAAGCAGCCCCGGCTTCTTCGCAGGCCGCATCCACCAGAGGTTTCGCCAGTTTCTGCGTTTCGTCAGTCGCCAGAACGTTGACCTGTTCAAATCTCGCCATCGCGGCAATGAACTTTGCATAAGCCGGCGGGATTAGTTCAAAAATTCCCGGCCAGGTTTCGGGGCTGACGGGCCACCCAACCCATGTTGCGGTGTGAGGTTCCCATTCTGCCGGCCAGCGGTAATTGGTTAAATTCAATTCGGTCACGATTCGCTTCAAGCTGCCAGGTGATGAAATTTTAGAAGGTGCTGCTGTCAGGTGTTCCATTGTGTAATCCGTTGCCGATGCATTACGCACCGGCAACGGATTACATAATGGAAGATTGGTTGAGGACGATTGCTTAGTCTTCGTTCCAGCGTTTCTGCAGGTCGGCAAATGCGTCGATGCGACGATCACGGAAGAAAGGCCAGTGCGTTCGAGCCGTATTGATGAGTTCCAGATCGCAGCTGACGATGATGTTTTGTTCGGTTTCGTGTGATGCTTTTTCCAGAACCTTGCCGTACGGATCAGCCACAAACGAACCACCCCAGAATTCAATTTCGCCTTCAGGCCCGACTCGGTTGGGGGCACCCACAAACAGTCCGTTAGCGATGGCATGGCTGCGAATCATTGTTTGCCATGCGGAATACTGAGCCTCCCCGTATTCTGCCTTTTCACCTGGAATCCAGCCAATGGCCGTTGGGTAAAACAACAGCTCTGCGCCCTTCATGGCGGTCAGACGAGCTGCTTCGGGATACCACTGGTCCCAGCAGATGCACACACCGACTTTGGCGAATTTGGTTTGGAAGGCCAGAAAGCCCAGGTCGCCGGGAGTGAAATAGAACTTCTCGTAATACAACGGATCGTCTGGAATGTGCATCTTCCGATACATTCCGGCAATGGAACCGTCAGCGTCGATTACGACAGCTGTGTTGTGATACAAGCCGGGAGCACGGCGTTCAAACAAAGGTACAACAACGACAACCCCCAGTTCTTTTGCGATCTTCGAAATCGCGGTGGTGGTCGGACCGGGAATGGGTTCGGCTAATTCAAAATTGGCGTGGTCTTCTGACTGACACGGATACTGCGTGTTAAAGACTTCCTGCAGGCAGATTACCTGAGCACCGTCTTTGGCAATGTCTCGAATGGACTGGATGGCTTGTTCCAGGTTGACCGACGGATCTTCTGAACAGCTTTTCTGTAGAAGTCCAATTTGAACAGTTCTTGATTTCATAGTGTTGGGTTCGACAGGAATTTAGCGAGTGAAGACAGTCATTAGTGTTCTGTCACATTTTGATTTTCGGGTAGCCGGTGTCGCCAGACGTCGGAGTTCGACTGTCAATGGCCTGAACTCTGGCGAGTCCAGCTACGGCAACCGCCTCGATGTTTTAACTGTTAAAATCGCCAGTCAGCGATTATCGGTTTGCAGCGAGCCCCAATCTTAGCAAGGGCTGCCCCTTCGCCCCAGTGGCGTGGCGTGCGGAAGAGGGGAGGATTTCTAATCGCCAAGCGGTTTCGTTTTTTCTAAGAGAAAGGATGCCAGCACCGTGCTTGCATGATTTGAAGCAGACTTTAACGCAGCGCGCATAAAAAAACCTCGGCAAAAGCGGGGTCGCGCCGAGGTTTTTGGGGGGTGGGTTTCGATTTGTTTTCCGGTCATTGCTGACCGAGGGTGTTTTCCGGGCGATGAGACGTTTTTGGAGGTGAAAACGGGGGTTTCTCAATCTGCCCGAGAGCTATTCGCTTGGCGACGTGGCCACATTAGAGTTGGTTTAAAGCACCTTCTTCTGTGCGAGCCGGTGAATCGCAGGTGATGTTGCAGCTGTTGTCGCATTCATCAACGAAGTCCAGAAATGTACTGCCGACCACTGTTCCCTTTTTTCCGCTGGCCAGCGTGTAATAGTATGTCTGGTTGATACCGCCAATCGCCGATCCAAGGTCTTCCAGTTCTTCGTTGATGCCGTAGGACATTTCCGTCAGGCCGACGATTACGCCAAGCACAAGGATGGTGCCAACAAGCACGATTTCTGCAGAGACAATAAATCCGTTTTCGTCGTTCTTAAGTGCAGTGAAGATGTTCATGGTCTGGACTTTCGTCGTCGTAAGTAACCGTGTTTGATCGGTCGTTCGTTTCGTCTTGTTGTCAAAACGTTAAGCATGGTTGATGCCAAACTCCGCAAGTTTTTGGCCGCTGTCTGCCGGGCGTTGCTAACTTGTTGCTGGTATGGAGGTTGCGAGATGGGGGTAGTTCCATTTCGCAATCGCGGTGTATTGGCAAGTGATATTCGATGTTGATATCAGGCATCATCTGGAAACATTTTGCTGCCGTTCGGCAACATTTGGGCATCATTTCAGTATGCAGCGACGACGGATGTTCAAGTTGGTTGGCGCGCAAAAAAAACGCTCGGCGAATCTGGCCGAGCGTTTTGTGATAAGTTCAGTCTGCGGATGTTGTCTGAGATTTGAGCCCGCGAACAAACAGGCAGAAGACCAGACTTGAAGTCAGGTCAGTCTGTGGTCTGCAGCAACAGGCAACTTCCTTTAGTTTTGTTCAGGTGCTTCCTGTTCCTTCAGTGCATCTTCGAGCGTGGCTTTCGTGCTGACGACGTCTTTGCGTTCAATGCGGAACTTTTCAAAACTATCGGATGATATGACGTAGTACCAGCCTGCGAATCGAGTTGAAAGTTCTTTCACTTTCTCCTGACCAGCCTTCACCTTGTCTTCGAATTTCTTCAGATCCTCTTCGTAGGCTTTCTTTTCGGTTTCGTACAGGCCCATCGCAGCGTCGTACTGTTGTTGAGCAATTTGTTTTGGATCTTCTTTGGGCTCTTCCGGCTTAGCATCCTCAGCATCAGACTTCGTTGCAGGTTGTTCGGTGTTCTTCGGGGGGGCGTCTTCGGCCTTTGCAGTGTCGCCCGACTTGACTTCTTCTGTTTTCTGCGGTGTCGCAGCAGGTTCCTGTGTAGTTGCTGGTTCAGGTTTCGCCGGTGATGTTTCTTCCTGAGTTGCAGGTTGTGCAGGCGATTCAGTTGCAGGGGTTTCCACGGTCGGCTCTGTGGTCGGTTCGTCCTGTGGATCACACGAATCTACAGGCGATTCCGTTTCGGTTGTTTCTGCTTTCGACTCGTCTTTCTTGTTAGCTCCAGGCGCGGCTTCAACCGGTGCAGATTTCTCCGGAGCAGCCTCATTCAGGATTTCTGGTTTGGTTGGTTCAATCGGGGCCACTGGTTTCTCACCCAGCAATGCTTCGTTGAAGTTAACTTTGACCAACAGATACCGACGTGGCCCGTCTTCTTCCCCAGACTCTTCATCGGCGGTCTTGTCGGATTCGTCTTTGGTGTCTTCCTTCTTCTCGTCGGCAGCTAGTCCGACTTCGATGTCCTTGCCGGAGCCTCGAGCGATTTCCCCAAAGTACAGCGTGTACTGCACACCATTGTTGGTGCCCGCAATCAATTCGCCTTCGTTGGAGTAAAGTCGTTCTTTGCCGTCTTTGTCTCCACCGATAAAGTAGCCTTGTGCCTGCATCTGCATTTGCAGAATCTGTTTAACGGCTGGGTTAATTCGCATGTTGTCGTCAAGCCCTTGCGGCTTGGGGCGAACACCAACGATTTTCAGTTGATCAAGGTTAGTGGCGATCGACTGAATCGGGCTGGCATCGAATTCTTCTGATTCGTCCTTCAGGTTGGCCAGAGTCCACTTGCCGGAGGTTTCCAGCTTCTCCTTTTCAAATTCAAGGACTTCCTTCTTATTGACTGTCTCTTGTTGTTCGTCGATCGAGTAATTGTCCAGAACAATTTTCACCAGATCGGTCTGAGTAATTTTCAGCAGATCAGGTTCGATCCAGTCGCTGAACTTTGCCGACAGATCGACGTTCAGTTGAGCGATATACGTTGTGTTCTTTTCTGGTTCACGAACATAAAAACTTCCACTGCGACCTTCGACTGGTTTGCCGATAATCAGGTCTACCAACGGATTGCCGCTGCCATCGCTGAGAGTCAGGCGAGTGCCACGTTCTTCACCAGTTGCAGCTCCGTCGGCGTCGGGAGCGGCGACTCCGTACAGTTTCCAGTCGTCTTTACTCCGACTTTGAACGGCCGTCTTCTTTAGCCCCAGCAGAGACGTCGCAGTTTTTGCCAGGCGATCTTCTGCTTCTGCTGGATAGTTGTGATGCGATGGGATGACCCACAGTCCGTCGTCGTTTTGCTTCACGGAAAACGTCTGAACGTCTTTCTCTGTGCTGTCGTAATCGACGACAGCAAGTGACGTTGCTTTGGTTGGGTCGTCGAAGTCTGTAAAGAACTCTGTGCCGACGTCCGCAAAACCACTGACTGAGGATGGTTGCGTGGAATACCATGCTCCAAAGGCAGCCAAAGCTGACAATCCTGCGGCTGCGACAAAGGCAAATGTCCGAGATGATGGATTCATATCTCAACCTGCTTATTCAAACATTGATGAGCTGTTCTTAAAGACGCTCAATGAAGTTCACGTGTATTCAAAAATCAAAAGTGGCCAGGGGTTTGGCCGCCACTGACGACTAGCCGTCAAGCCGTTGCTGCTATTTGCGGCGACGAGATGGAGCGATCGATTGTTGTTCCGCATTGCGTCGCAAACCGAGGAACAACAGTCCAAAGCAAATCGGAAGGATCGCTGGAAGTACGTATGCCTTGATTTTGACAGCCGTTTCGATGCGGCGGATTTCGCGTTTCATTTCGAGACCCGCTTTGCGAATTCGACTGTTCTTTTCGCGTTCCAGTTCCTGTTCGTCCAGATCCAGTTTGCGATTCAGCTGCTCTTCCTTTTGCTTCAATAAAGCACTTTTGCTGCGAGGGTCGAGGTCGTCTCGCTTCTGTACTTCGTCAATTTCCGCCTGAAGTTCTGTGCGAGCTTCGTTAAGGCGATCTTCCATCGTTTTGTCTGCTTCTTTTTCCTCTTCGTTCAGCTTCTTGCGAAGTTCGCGTGTTTGGTTTTCGACGTATTCCAAAGTACGAAGGCTGGCTCGGCGTGAACGCAGATCGATAAACGTTTCGTCATTCGCCAAAGCGTCGACTGAGTTCAAAATGAAGGTCACGTTGTCGAAGGCGATATCCAGGTTCCCGCGATTTCGTTCCATAAAGAACCAGTCGCTGACCATGTCGATGTCAGAACAGAAGATGACATTCAGCGGCTTGTCGCCTGTGCTCTTAATTTGAGCGGCGATTACGTGCGAGTATGCATCATTAAATCGCTTTGGGTTTGGGTTGATCTGCGCGGTCGGTGACATTGTGAATGGGCTGAACGACTGAGAAATATAGTCGTCCCAGGCTAGCAGTCCCGACTCGCCGCTGGTTTGCAGCAATGGGATAAACTCCTGATCCTTTTTGCGATCCAGTTCCTGAATTGATCCAGGATACAGGCACACTATGTCATGCAGTTCGCTGGTGATTGGGCTTTTCGCGTTGAACGCTTCGGTTGGGTTTCCTGATCGGGAAATGAAGACGTATTCAGGTGGCAAAGATGCAAACTGACTATGTGGATTGATCTTATCGTAAACCGCCTGACCGTTATCCCACTTCGCATCCAGCAGGCTCATCAGCGACCGTAGTTCGCCGTTGTCTGCTTTTTGTTCGGGTGGTTGTTGTCGACCCATCATGGCCATCGCACCACCGGGACTTGGCTTTGGCAGTTTGGGAGCCATCGACAGACCCATTTGTCCCTGAGCGAAAATCGGGCACGGGTCATCGAAGACTAAAACCGGCTTTCCGGCTTGAACATAGTCCAGAAAGTTGTCCATTTCAGGTTGAGTCAACGACGATGGCATAATGGCCAGCAGTACGTCGAAGTCTTCCGTGGGGGCTTCGCCATCAGCGGTTTCGGCGTCATCTGCAAGAATTTTGCGAGACGGGTTTACGCCGATGACTTTGTATTGCTTGCGCAGTTCGCGAACAATTTCCCAATCGCGACCGCCGCTGTCTGCGATAACACCGGCGTCAGTTTGCAGCACGCCGATCGTTAGGCGGTCTTCTTTTGAAACCGTTTTTACAGATCGTGTTAGTTCGTATTCGATCGGAAGTCCCTTGCCGAAGAACGGGATTTCTACGTTGTCGGTTGGGCTTTGGACGATGGCTCCTAAAAATACTTCTGCTTCTTCATACTTGCCATCCTGTTCGTACTGAATGCGAATTGGATTCACGCCCAGTGCTCGAGCTTCTTCAGCTTCTTCGCTGAATGGTTCTACGTCAACTCGGCGAACTTCCAGCTTGCTGCCGCCACGAAGGTCGAATTCTCGCAACAGGCCCAGCAATCGCCGACGAGTTTCGCTGTACTCGCGAGGAACTTCGGGGCTGACAAATGCCTGGATGGTGATTTGTTGACCATCGGGAATATCGTTGATGGTGTTGTAAGTTGCCTCAGACAGACTGAACAGCTTTTCAGAAGTCAGGTCGGCTCTTGCTGGCCACAGGCTGGCCAGTACCAGCAAGCTGACCAGCGTGATTCCCAGGCAAATTGTGCGAACGCCATATTGCAGTTCCATGCCCATAACCTTGGAAGCGTGCCAGCGTCGTTTGGAGATGACCACCAGGTTCAGATACAGCATCAGCACGATTAGGAATACGAAATAGCAGACGCTGGAAAGTGGAAGAACTCCCAGACTGAAGTCACGCAATTGTTCCTGAAGGCTTAAGCCCTGAACGGCTGTGCGGAATTCGTACCATTGACTGTTGCCGCCGAACAGCCCCAGAATCCATTCGATCAATACTGGAAGGTGGCCAATGAATACCGGAACGCAACAAAATACAACGCCTAAAACGAAAGCGACTGTTGAGCTGCTGGTTAATGCTGACGCCAGCATGCCCACCGACAACAAGCCCGCTCCCGCCAGCCAGTACCCAACATAGCTTGATACCAGCAAGCCAGGATCGGGGTCACCCATCATGGACAGAATCATGGCGTTCACCAAAGAGAACACAATGGCGACGGTGTAAACGCCAAGTACCGACAGATACTTGCCCAGCAGAATTTCGATGTCATTGGCGGGCAGTGTGAACAGCAATTCATCTGTTCCCAATTTCCGTTCGTCAGACCACGTAGTCATGGTGATGGCGGGAATCAGAAACAGCAGCAGTACCGGGAACTTCAGACTAAGCTGATCAAGGTTTGCCTGGTTTGAGGCAAAGAACTGAGCATCAAACGCCATGACGGACGCAGCTACGCAGAAGACGATGATAAACAGATAGCCCAGAATACTGGAGAAATAGCTGCGGAAATTGCGTTTGGTAACAGCCAGAATCACGTTTGCGCGAATCATGGTGTGGCGACGCCTGTTATATTTTGGTGTAGGAAATGTCGTTAATGAATCTCAGGAAAACTGTTTCCGGATTCAACCAATGCTGCCGACGTTTGCTTATTTGGCGGCGGTAAGAGATCGAAACTTTTCTTCCATCTCAACTTCGTTCGCTCCCAGCTCGCTGGTCGCTCCGTCGAACACGATTCTGCCATTGTTGATCATCACGACCCGCGGGCAGATCGCTCGCACTTCCTGCAGAATATGAGTCGACAGCAGGATCGTTTTTGTCATGGCAAGTTCGGTAATCAGTTCGCGAACTCCATGCACCTGATTGGGGTCCAGCCCACTGGTGGGTTCGTCCAGAATCAGAACTTCCGGATCGTGCAACATGGCGTGTGCCATGCCGACTCGCTGACGAAAACCGCGAGACAACTTTGAAATCGGCTTTCGCCAGACTTCATTCAGTGAACACTTGTCGGCAACCCAGGCAAGACGATCCGATAGAACGCTGCCTTTAACTCCTCGAACTTCGCCGATGTATTTCAGCATGCCTTCGGGAGTCATTTCTGTGTACAGCGGTCCGTTTTCCGGCAGATAGCCAAGTTTTTCGCTGGCCAGCAGGCGGTTGTCGGCCACGTTGTAGCCTGCCAAAAATGCGTCCCCACGACTTGGTGACAGAAAGCCTGTCAGCATTTTCATGGTTGTGCTTTTGCCGGCTCCGTTCGGACCCAGAAAGGCACAAACCTGACCTCGCGGAACAGTGAACGAAACGTCCTGAGTGGCCGCAAATTCGCCGTAGAATTTGCTTAGCCCGCGAGCTTCAATCATCGCGTCGGTGGCGGACTTTGAAGCAGCACCGGCGCTCGGCTCAGAAACTTCTGAGGTGGAACTCATGGCGTAAATCTCGAACTATTTGGGGGTTATTGTGTCAAACAGAATGCACCAGTTGTTGGTGGCCGGTTTGGCTCAAAAGGCGGGACACCGAAACATGTATTACAAGCACAATGTCCCAATGTAGGGGTGGTCTGTCACGGCAGAATGCGGTAACAGCACTGACTGCCGATTCGGCAGAATATCTCCTACTCTACCCAGCCAGCAAACTTCATTCCAATCGCTTGCCTGCATTGGATCTGAATTCTGCAACGATTTGTGTTGCCGCAGCAGATTGGTTCCGAGCTGGAAATTTCAAAAACTGCAGAATTCAGCAAGTAGTCCCAACAAGGGCTGCGCCCTTGACCCTGTGGCGTGGAAGGTGGGAAGACGTGGGGCGTTGGAATCGCCGAACCGCTCCGTTGTCGCTACGACTAACACGCAGGCAGCTCCGGATTTCGGTCGCTGGCGACTCCGGCTACAACGACACCGCTCTTTCTGGGCGGTTTGATTTTTAATTTGAGGGGATGAGCTTAAGATTCGCGGCTATTGTTGTTGAATATTCTTGATACGGAATTCTGAAGTTATGCCACTGCTTGGAGTAAACATCGATCACGTTGCCACTGTCCGTCAGGCTCGCCGAACTTACGAGCCGGATCCCGTGCATGCAGCCGTGTTGGCGGAATTGGGCGGAGCCGACGGTATTACCGTGCATTTACGAGAAGACCGCCGTCATATTCAGGATCGCGATGTGCGAATTCTGCGTCAGACGATTCGCGTGAAGCTGAATCTTGAAATGGCGGTGGATCAATCAATTGTTGACTTTGCTCTGGATGTCATGCCCGACCAGGCAACGCTTGTTCCGGAAAAGCGAGAAGAAGTCACAACGGAAGGCGGTCTTGATGTGGTTGGCCAGCGCAGCCGAGTTCAACGCTGCGTTGATCAGTTGATGAGCCGTGATATTCCGGTGAGTCTGTTTATCGATCCCGATGTCGCTCAAGTGGAAGCGTCTGCCGAAATGGGCGTTGAAGCGATTGAAATTCACACCGGCGCGTATGCGGATGCTCGCACGCAGGCTGAAGCCGATGCGGAGTTCGACCGAATTCTGGAAGCCAGCCAATTTGCTTTAAACCGTGGGTTGATCTTAAACATGGGCCACGGATTGACGTATCGCAACGTGCAGCCGATTGCCGCTATTAACGGTGTTCATGAATTGAATATCGGACACAGCATTATCAGCCACGCTGTGATGGTGGGGCTGGAACGAGCTGTTCGGGAAATGAAAGAAATAGTAATGGGTTAGGTCCGCATCGTGCGCGCATGTTGGTCGGAGCGGCCACCCCTGCCGCTAAACTCACGTAGCGACAACGGAGCGGCTTGGCGATTAAACGTCCCCACGCCTTCCCGCCCGCCACGCCACCGGGTCAAGGGCGAAGCCCTTGGTCTACCACTTCGAAACAGTGCCAGCCAATACTCGCTGAATGCCATGATCCGTGGCCAGCACAATGGCACCGTCTTCGTCCACACCTTTGCATTCGCCCGTTTGTTCTGAACCGGAAAGGCTGATGGTGATTGTGCGGCCATTCAAAATATTGCATGCATTTAGTTGAGCAAGCAGCATCATCGGGCGGTGCCGAAGGTCTGAAACCGCTTTGTCCAGTTGGGACAACAGGCTGATTAACACCGTTGTCATGTCATGAGTGTCGCCGCTGACATCAAAGATCGATGTGGCCCTGCGGCTCATGTCTTCCGGAGCGGACGTCATAGAGTTGTTGACGTTGACTCCAATGCCGATAATCAAAGCGGCCTGGTTGGCGCTAATTCGCTGTTCGACCAGAATGCCGCACACCTTGCGTTCGTTAATCAAAACGTCGTTCGGCCATTTGATGGAAACCTGCCGCTGGGGCAACATTTCGGCGATCGTGTTTTTGACTGCCAGGCCGACTGCCAAAGAAATTAACGGCAATCGCTCCGGCGGCAGTTCCAGGTCGTTTGCGTTGACAACTAAAGAAAACGTCAACGCGCCGGATTTGGCCCACCATGCATTTGTCCCGCGTCCTCGACCAGCTGTCTGGCTGGCCGTCAGCACTAAAGCGGGGCGAAGTGGCAGCAGGTCTGGCAGAAGTTCTGCCGCCAGTTTGTTCGTGGAATCCAACGTTTCATGGTACTCAACGTGATTAACGCTGGTTTCCTGAGTAATGCGGCTGAGATCGAAGCTGGTCATTGATGTGTGGTAATGCTTCCCGGGAGTTGTAGAATTCCGCTCACTATATTGCTGCAGCTTTCAGTTGCTGCACCGTTGGAAACACAAGGATGAAGAAACAGGAGTATTTCATGTCGTTGCGACCGTTCGCTTTAATGTCTGTGCTGATTTTGGCTGCCTGCAGTTCGCCGGCGAATTCTATTGCTGCCGCTGAACAGGCACCGGACACGTTCAAGGTACAGGTTGAAACCAGCAAAGGGAATTTCACCATCGAAGTCACTCGCAAGTGGGCTCCCAATGGTGCTGATCGGTTTTACGAACTCGTCAAGAAGGACTTCTATAAAGATACGCGTTTCTTCCGCGTTGTTCCGGGCTTCATGGTGCAGTGGGGAATTAACGGCGATCCATCCGTTCAGAAGTCGTGGCGAGAAGCCACATTCAAGGATGATCCGGTCACGGCCTCAAATCAACGTGGCTATATCACCTATGCCAAAACGGGAGCACCGGATTCACGATCGACTCAGTTGTTCATCAACTTCGGCGACAATTCGTTTCTGGATAGTCAGGGGTTTGCTCCTTTCGGTCGGGTGACTGAGGGAATGGATGTGGTTGACAAGATTAACGCGGAATACAAAGAGCGTCCGGATCAGGGACGGATTCAGTCAAAGGGTAACGAATACCTGAAGGAGTCGTTTCCGAATTTGGACTACATCAAGTCAATCAAGCTGTTGAAGTAGACGATCGTTGAATGAGCTCCGTTGCTGTTTGCGGCGGAGCTTTTTTGTTGCGCGCTGCTCCGCCACGGAATTTATTTTCGCACGTTTCGAATCAGGTTTGTAGCGGGAAACCAACTCACCGTCGCCATTCCCGCGCAGGCGAGAACCCAGAGCGGTACGCTGGTTGGATTCCCGCATTCGCGGGAATGACGCGCGGGGGCGGATGATACGACACAGGTTTTGCTCCCGTCGGTGCGGGACTTTTTAGGGTGGATGGCCCGGGGGCTTTGGCCGGGGCTTTGTGGGTTGTCACCCACGGCGAGGCCAAAGCTTCTCCGAAGCTTTTGCCGCAGACATGCACGCTGGAAGTGTTTTTGCAAAACTAATAGCATCGTTTAACCCGACTCGTAGAGGAGGACTTCGGCAGGTTGCAGTGGGCCTCCTCTACGAGTCGGGTTAAACGGAAAACGCATCATTTCCCACCGCGCAACGTCTATTTAGATCTCGTCGCGCGTTTGCATGAACAGAGCTTTCTTTTCGCCCGGCAATGTAAAGTCGAAGCCGCATGATTGGAAGAAGCCGTCGGCTGATGTGATGGCCATGACTTCCAGCACGTTGCGGCTGCGAGCCAGTTCGACGCAGTTTTCCACCAGTTGCCGTCCAAGCCCTCGTCCCTGCATTTCGGGCAGCACGGCAAGGCTGCGGACTTCTGCCAGTTTGGAAGAATAGATTTCCAAAGCGGCGAAACCAACCAGCGTGTCGTCAGCGCACGCGACAAAGCCAAATGCAATCAGGTCGTTCAGCTCGTCCTGAGTTCTTGGCAGCAGCCGATTGGCTTTCACGAATGTTTCAATAAGTTGAGTCAGTTCCGGAACGTCATCACGAGTTGCCGGGCGAACATAGACGTGTGGAGCTGGGACGGGTTCAGTCATTAATGCAGAGTGTTTTCGATCGTTAGTGTTTCAGGCTGGCGTTGGAATTTGCGGAAGCCTGCAAAGCAATGGGTTAAAGGGATTTCAGGTGAAGTCGAAGTTGATTCAGCGCGCTGCGAGCGGCTCGATTTCGAAAAATGGCCAAGTTGCCCGTCATGCTGACATCCTGAATAACGTTCAGGTTTTTGCCAGCAACAATCACGCTTCCTTTTTGCTGCCGAACGCCGGATTCGTGTACAAGATACGTCGGTGAAGACATGATTACATAGTCGGCGGTTCCATCATCTAAAAGTTTTTCCGCCTGCATTCTCAACGCCGGTTCCCATGCTTCCTTATCATCCGGAGTTGCTGTGTTCGATAATGACATGGCTGTCGGGAAAAGTCGGCTGTAAGAAACTCGACTGGCAATCTCTTCGGTTTCGGTCAGCCATTGTCCGATCAAGCCGCCGGTTGTGGGGCCTTCCAGAAGTGCTATGCTCAGCCCTTTATCCAATAATTGTTGCCCAACAACTTCGTGAAGTTCGATTTCACCTTCGCCAAATACGGCATCTCCCAGACGCGTTCGAATATCTTCTTTAACGCCGTCTGCCAGCATATCGCACTCGTCATAGCTTCCGGCTCGAGCCGTAACTGACAGCGTGATGACTGCCTGACTGGCGGTAATACCAACTTCGGGGTTGCGCCCGCGAGCAGTCAGGTCGCCCAGCAGTCGTTCTGCGTCTGATTCTCCATAGCCAAACGTTCGAACCGTTGAGCGTTTGACGAACACCGTGCTGGTGGGCAGGTGATCGGTCAGCTGCTCCAGAAACATTCGTTTCATTTCTGTGGGAACTCCCGGAAGTACAGCGATGGTGCATTCGGGGTCTGACAGGTTCATGAGGATGCCGGGAGCCGTCCCGTGAGCGTTATGAATACTAACGGAATTTTCGGGTCGCAGCGCCTGCACTTTGTTGCGTTCGGGCATTTCTCGCCCACGACTTTGGAACAACGATTCGATGTGATGTAGAGAATCTGCATCTTCGATCAGCGGTTGGTTGAAGGCTTCCGCCAGCGTGTCGCGAGTGATGTCGTCAAGGGTTGGCCCAAGTCCGCCTGTGATCAGCACCAGGCGAGACCGCTTGGCGGCTTCCTGATAAATGCGAATCATGGCGGCACGATCGTCGGCAACCGTTGTATGGCGTTGGATTGTCCAGCCGCGTCCTTCCAGTTCGATACTTAGCCATTGGCTGTTTGTGTCCAGTCGTGCTCCACAGGTAAGTTCGGAGCCGATGGCAATGATCTCTGCCTTCATGATTGTTTCGTGCTCGTTCGCGATTCCATGGGAATTGTCTTTGCAGAACTCCCCTTTTGGTGAATGTCCTGATACAGGGCAAGTGTTTCTTCAACCATGCGATCAGCGGTGAATTTTTCTTCCACAAGTTTTTGACCGGCGACGGCAATTCGATGTGCAAGGCTGTGGTCGTTGAGAAGCTCCAGCATGCGATCGGCAAGTGCTCGGCTATCTGACGGAGGCACAACAAGGCCGTTGACGTTGTCTTCCAGAATGCTCAGGATTCCGCCCACACCAGAAGCGATCGCCGGGCGCCCCAACGCCATTGCTTCCAGCATGATGACTCCAAAACCCTGTTGCAAAGATGGCAGGCAGAAGATGTCAATGGCTGTCAGGTACGCTGACATGGCCGTGCTGTCATCGACAAACGTGACCTGCTTGTCCAGTTCCAGCGATGTTGCCAGACGCCTTAAGTTTCGTTCTTCCGGGCCGGAGCCCGTTACGACAATCCGGATCTTCACGCCGGAATCCAGAACACGGTGACACGCTCTTAAGAAAAACGAACCACCTTTGATAACTTCCAGCGGTCCTGCCATGCCGATGACGGGGACTCGGTCTTCCTGGAAAATGGGTGGCACCTTTCGATCCAGGTCCAGCGGAACCCCCGGCAAAATGACTCGCTGTTCAATTTGGTCCAGTCGACTGGGCAGGGCAGCTCGCACGCTTTCGCTGACGCAGATGATCGCGCGACACAAAGAGTTCGGCGTCGATAGCAGAACTCGCGTGGCTTCGCCCTGATCCGTCAGAGACAGCACTACCGGGCGGTCCAGTGTTCTTCCCAGCCATAATGCCTGAGGCAGCATTTTGGGCCCTTGAACATGAATCACATCCGGAGGTTGTTCTTCCAGTTGATTAAGCACGGTTCTGCGGACAACTCGACCCCAGACCGGAACGGTATAACCGGGAACTCGAATGATTTTAACACCGCGTGTCAGATTCGGGTCCAGTGGTTGAGCGCGCGTGCACAACACAATGGCTTCAATGCCACGAGATTCCAGGCCGCTCGCGAGTCTCATGGTAAGAATCGAGGAACCGCGAAAAGACAATTCGCCGGTCAGCAGCAGGACTCGTTCAACAGAATCTGACATGAATCAAAGCCGTCCGGCTGGTGCCGTGTCACAATGAAATTGATGGAATGTATGTCGCTGGAACAATTAGTGTCCTGGCGTGACACAAACGCGAGCAGAGGCAACGGCTCTCACCAGACAAGGCCACCGAAATACTAGTTTCGTGTCGATCTTGGACGTGACAGAATTTCGTTGATCAAAATTGCGTTGCGTACGCCTTGAGGATCTTTCATCAATGCCGCCACGTTGGTGGCCGTTTTTGTTTTTCGACGTGCCGCAATGGATGGCCGAGAAGCATCGCCGGCTCCTCCAAGGTGGCTTTGAACACTTTTTGTGATTGTGTTTTCGACGTACTCATCCACGTCGTGATCCAGATAAGTGTCCACGTGTTTTCCGATGTAGGAGTCCACGTGTTCACTAACGCTGGAGCCAATTCGTCGTTCGTTAGGTTTACGAGAGCGAGACTGTCCTGTTTGCGGAGCCGCGTTCGCACGCTTCTTTTTTTGCTTGGCGGCTGCCAGTTGGCTGGTTGCCTGAGCCGCACGCCTTCGGACGTTCGCTTCTTCACGTCGATTGTCGGCACGTTCCTGGTCACGCTGAGCCTGGATGTCGTCGTTGGCCGCTGCTCGATTTCCCTGACGATTGGCTGGCTGTCTACCGGTCACTTCCTGAAGAAACGAATCGATTTCACTTTGAACGCGGTCGTTGCCTGCTGGCCTGCCTACGCGTTCCTGTTTCTTCCTGGCTTCTACCTTTTCTGTTGCGGCCTTGATGATGGACTGCACCACGCTGAACGCGATTACGATCAGAAAGAAGATTAGCTTAACGTTCATTGGAAAACCTCTACAGCGTGGACCGCTGACTCATGGCTAAAGAAGTCCGTGCGTCGCACTTCGGTACCAGAAAGCCACATTTCAGACTTGTCTTCTATCATCCTGTAAACCGCTGTTGTGTTGAATGGCAAACTCATGGTGAGTGGTTTGCCCGCAACGATCTACCGTTTTTTTGGTTAGTCTTTTCCACTTGTGCCGGCAATTGAATCACGCATGTTGGTGTCGGCCTGCAGGTTTTTGAGATCGTAAAAATCCAGCAGTCCCAGTTTGCCTGAAGAAAATGCTTCGGCGATTGCTTTTGGCACCTGAGCTTCTGCAAGCACGACCTTTGCTCGGTTTTCCTGAATGCGTGCGACCATTTCCTGTTCGCGAGCCGTCTGGTCAGCTCGCAACTGTTCGGCCTTCGCTTGAGCAACTCGCATGTCAGCTTCTGCCTGATCGGCAGACAGTCGGGCGCCGATGTTTTCTCCTACGTCAATATCTGCGATGTCGATGGAAACGATTTCGTACGCGGTGTTGCCTTCCAGCCCCTGACCAAGCACGATTTTTGAAATGCTGTCTGGGTTCTCAAGAACTTTTTTGTACGAGTGGGTAGAACCAATGGCCTGGACAATTCCCTGGCCAACTCGAGCAATCACGGTTTCTTCTGTGGCTCCACCGATCAGCTGGCTGATGTTTGTGCGAACAGTCACGCGTGCTCGCGCACACAGCTGAATTCCATCTCCGGCGACAGCGTCCAAAGTGCCAGCCGAACGTTTGGGGTCAGGGCAGTCAATCACTTTGGGATAAACGCTCGTTCGAACGGCGTCCAGAATGTCTCGTCCGGCAAGGTCAATGGCTTGAGCCGTTTCCCAGTCGAGGTCGATTTGAGCTCGCTGAGCCGCAATCAGTGCTCGAATGACATTCGGAACGTTGCCGCCCGCCAGGTAGTGAGCTTCCAGGTTTTTGGGAGTGATTGGGTAGCTTTGAGTCAGTCCCGCCTGCACGGCCATAATCATGCTGCGCACGATGACAGTGGGGTTCACCTTTCGAAATCGCATCGTGATCAGGTCAACAATGCTAATTCCAGCTCGCGTCATTTTGCACTGCAGCCACAAACTGGCAAACTGAGCGAAGATCGCCAGAAAAATGATGAAGACCAGCAGGATGACAACAATGCCCACCCATGCACCCGGACTCAAATCGGCTAATGTCAAAACGTTGGAAATCATATGCTTGTTCCTGTTCAGGAAGTTATTCTAACAAGGGCTTCGCCCTTGACCCGGTGGCGTGGAGCGCCCAAAAACTTAGGACGTTCGAATCGCCGAGTCGCTCCGTTGTTGCTTCAAAATAATGGGCTCATCATTTTGGGTAAGACTTTAAATGGACAACGCCAAGTCTCAATCAGCCGCAGGGCGTTAGCCCGGTTTTCTTTCGGTGACCCGCACAAACCGGGGCTAACGCCCTGCGGCTGATGTGGGTCACAGAAATACTGATGTTTCATTTAGCCTGGCGATTTCCAACTAAGTAATGAAGTCATGGCTGATGTTTTCCAACCTCAGTTGCTGACCCTGAATATGCAAAATTTGTTTTGGCAATGTTTTTTCAGTAACTAACTATCTTCCGGGATTTCAAAACCGACGATGTCGTCTGTTTCTGATGCAGACCGAGTTACATCTTCGAACTCTGCCACCAGTAATGTATCAGCATCCGGATCCGTTTGGCTACCGCTTGGGGCCACAGAAGTTGCTGATCCGTTTGCTGTTGTGGTGCATTTTTTGACAACCAACCGATTTCCCCTGACATCTACGACCTGAACGGGGCTTCCCGATTCAATGATCATTCCCAGCGATTCTGCGTGAAAACGTTCGTTGTTGATCATCACCATACCTCCGGGCGTCAGCAAAGAAGCGGTTGTTCCCACCTTCCCCACCAGCGATTGCAGGGGATTACGGTTTTGCGGATTGCCAACGGGAGGATCAGCCGCCGGGCCTCGCAACACGATGTGGTCGCCAAGTGCGGTGTTTTGCAGCAAAAACAGCACCCCACCCAAAACGGAAGGAATGCCCAGCAACCAGAAGGCTGCGTATGTCCAGAAAAATCCCGGACTTGTGCCCCACCACGCCTGCCAGGCGCTCCAGGCAGAAATCAGCAACGAAATGGCGGACAGGATACCGATCATTCCGAAGCTGGGAATCATCAGTTCCAAAGCCAGAAGGAACAGGCCGACGATTAGTAAAATTGTTGCCAGAACACCTGCGTCAGGCATGATACTCACCTTACAAAGTACGAAAGCGTGTTTGAATATCCGGTCGATTGTTGGCGACCCGTTGAAGCCCGGAAGTTGGCACTTCGCTGCTTTCGGCGATTGTCTTCTCTTTTTAAATGTCTGTTTCTGTTTGCGACCGTAAATTGTCTTCCAAACGGATGGGTTTCTTTTGTCTTAGCGATTCTACGCATGGCCTGCTGTTATTCGCGAGCCTCTACGCTAACTTGACGGCTTTCGACGATATCTTCCTTTATTTGGTCCGGCGTGATCCAGCAATCTGCATGTCCGAATACCGATCAACCATTGTTTGCAATTCTGCCGCCGAAGCTGCGGATTTGCTGAAAAATGGCCGTTTGGTGGCCTTCCCAACGGAAACGGTGTACGGGCTGGGTGCGGATGCAAGAAATTCCGATTCTGTCGCCGGAATCTTCGAATCCAAACAACGTCCCACGTTTGACCCGCTGATTGTACACGTGGCCAACGAATCGGCTGCCCGACGACTGGTGACCGAATTTTCGCCGCTTGCCGAACGGCTGGCCGCAGCATTTTGGCCGGGGCCTTTGACTCTGGTTCTTCCAAAACGACCCGAAATATCTGATTTAGTAACTTCCGGTCTGCCCGGCGTGGGGGTGCGAGTTCCCAATCATCCGGTGGCGCTGGAACTTCTGCGTCTTGCCGATTGTCCCATCGCGGCACCCAGCGCCAATCTGTTCGGACGCATCAGCCCCACAACGGCTCAGCACGTGCTGGACGGGCTGAATGGCCGAATTGACGGCGTTCTGGATGGCGGCGCGTGCGGTGTGGGAGTCGAATCAACCGTGCTGTCGCTGATGACCGAACAGCCCACGGTTCTGCGTCCCGGCGGCTTGCCCATTGAAGATATTGAAGCCGTGATCGGTCCGGTTTTGCGAGCATCCGCGAATTCTGCACTGGACGATGCCGCTCAATTGGCCCCTGGAATGCTTAGCCGACATTATTCTCCCACGACGCTTCTAAGGCTGATTGAGCCCGATTCCTTTGCAATCGCGATGGAAGGTCAGAAATGTGGCTTGATGACTTACGGCCCCATTCACGACAATGGAAACTTCAGTAAAGTCCAGCAACTGTCGGAATTCTCTGACCTGAAAACCTGTGCGGCAAACTTTTTTGCGGCCCTCAGAAGTCTCGACGCAGCAGGTCTGGACGTTATCATCGCCCGACGGTTCCCTGAGACCGGGTTGGGAATTGCTCTCAACGACCGACTGCAACGAGCCGCCTGTCGATAACTTTGATCCGAACGGTAGATAAATGTCTGACCAACCAGCAACCAATCCCTGTGCACCACCATCTGATCTGAACAGCAATTCGCCTGTCGCAGCACGTCAATGGAATTCGATGCAGGTGGCAGTCATTGTTGGTGTCTGCTGTGTGGCCGTTGCTTTGCGGTTGGTTGATTCGCCGTTGTCTAATTTTTCTGCAATGGCCGCATTGGCTTTGTTCAGTGGTGCCGTCATTCGTCACCCTGCCGCCGTGTTGCTGCCGCTGGCGATGCGAGCGATCACTGATGTGCTGATCCACATTCAGACGGGTTATGGATTCTTTTTCAGCTGGCCTTTCGACTATTTCGCCTATCTGCTGATTGCTCTGTTTGCCGTGTATTGCGTTCGTCCCAATCGGTACCTCGCCGTGGCCGGTGGATCAATTGTTGCCGTTGCAACGTACTTTGTTCTTAGTAACTTTGGCGTATGGGCCATGTCTGGCATGTATCCTCGCACGACTGCAGGTTTGATTGATTGCTTCATTATGGCGATTCCCTTTGCCAAAGGCACCGTGCTTGGCAACCTGATTGCCGTGCCAGTTTTCTTTAGCGCTTGGAATATGTTGGCCGCTCCCTCAGAAACGGACGCTGCGACAACTGGTGTCAGATCTGAATTGGCAGCAGCAAACCGCGATACCTAAAAAGGGCTGCGTTCTTGACCCAGTTGGCGTGGTTGGCTGGAAGACGTAGGCTGCCCGAATCGCCGAGCCGCTCCGTTGTCGCTACGGCCAACATGCGCGCACCGTGCATATCATTTGTAAGTAAGACTTTTAAAGCTGAATTTATGCATGATCATCGTATTCGCTGCGTCAGCATCTTTTTGATTGCGATCTGTATCGGTTCTGGCCTTCACGCCGCAGACGTTGTGACGGTGGCTGGAAATGGGCAAAACGATTATTCCGGCGATGGCGGGCTGGCAACGCAGGCCGCTGTGGCTCAACCGTTCGGCATTGTTGTCGGTCCGGACAACGCGCTGTATATCTGCGAAGTCGGCTCACACGCAATTCGCCGTGTTGACCCGGAAACTCACGTCATTACAACGGTGGCTGGCAATGGCCAGAAAGGCTATTCCGGCAATGGCGGGCTGGCAACAGAAGCCAAATTGAACGAACCGTACGAAGTTCGATTTTCTGCAAACGGCGATATGTACTTCGTTGAAATGCAGAATCACATTGTCCGCAAAGTTGATGCAAAAACCGGTCGCATTGAACTGATTGCCGGCGATGGAACCATCGGCTTTGGTGGTGACGACGGACCTGCGATTAACGCGAAGTTCAGTCGTCCTCATTCCATCGCACTGGACAACAGCGGTAACCTCTACGTTTGCGACATCGGCAATCATCGAGTTCGCAAGGTTGATCTGGCGTCTGGGATTGTTTCGACATTTGCGGGTACTGGTGAACGCAAGCCGACAACAGACGGAGCGTCAATTGTCGGCAACCCACTGAATGGGCCTCGCGCGCTGGATTTCGATGGCGACCACACTTTGATTCTGGCTTTGCGAGAGGGCAATGCCATTTACAAGCTGGATCTGGCTTCAAGCAAGCTGCACCACGTGGCTGGCACTGGGAAGAACGGCTACACGGGCGACGGTGGCCCGGCCAGACTTGCGAAGCTATCCGGGCCAAAAGGCGTGGCTTTGGGGCCTGATGGCGATATCTATTTCGCCGATACCGAAAGCCACACCATTCGAGTTGTGTCAGCAAAAACAGGCACGATTGAAACCGTTATTGGTGACGGAAAAAAAGCGGATGGCCCTGATGGCGACCCTCACAAATGCCGCATGGACCGTCCTCACGGGATTTTCGTTGATAAAGCAGGCCGCATCTACGTCGGCGACAGCAACAACCATCGAGTCCGCATGCTGGCTCCGTAGCAAGGGAATGACGATGGCTTGCAACTCAAGCGGCTGGCTCCAGAACCGCCGCGCTGTGGTTCTGGAGACTCGTGGCTATCACATTGCAAGAGCGCTGGAACTGCGTTCCGCTTGGTTCGGGCTGCTCTGCTGTATGCGGACCGGGGGCGCTGTTCAGCAGATGTGAGCGGTTTTAGTATTTCCATTGATCGGGTGGCGACTCAGCGGCCATGCTTTGATATGTCTCCGTTTGAGCAGTCGTGATGCCCGATAGCACTTTCCAATACATGAAAGCGGCCATCATTGTCAGTGTTGTGTGTCCCATGTCGACCCATGTGGCTGTAATTAATGACTCAATTGAGTTACCTGCAATCGAAGGAAGTCGTGAAGCCACACGTCCGACTATTGAAGCTGTGATCCAGAAAAACCACCAGGTTCCCAGAACCGGAGGTGCCGTCTCGGTTTGCCATGCGTCAGGAGCGATCGACGCCTGCCAGGTTTCTCTGGTGGCCCCCAGTGGTTTTATCAGGTTTGCCAAAGGCACAAAGAACCAACCAACGCTCCAGCCCGGTGTATTCGACAAGCCGATGGCTCCCAGGTGATCGACATTTGATCTTAATCTGTGCAGCAACTTAAGTGAGACGATTCCCACGACCAACATGGATACAAGAACCAACATGTTGACAGCGAGTTCGCGATTGTCATTCTCTTCTGCGCGTTGGTCAAAGTTCGGGCCCACTCCCTGCAGTGCCTCATCCAGCAGACTGAGTTGCATGCCTGATGAAATCAAGGTCAGAATGCACAACAAACCAAACAAGCCCAGCAACACAGAAACCGTTTTTTGCAGATTGACGGGAGAAACGAACGCGTTCAGGTTTGTTGGTCCTCTTCCCGAAACAGTCACTGTCTTGTCTGCTTCAGCATTGAACGCAAACGGATTCTCGTGATTTGGCATAATTCGAAAGTTGTCTTGTGAGAGGCAGATGCCAGAAAATGTTTTTGGAGGAGGAGCGATTATTCAAAGCTTCTTCAGAAATGCAAGCAGTGCCAGGAGGAACTTGATCGCAGTCCCGGGGGAGTGGGCTTGCACAACTTTATGCCCGCATTGGATGAGGCGTGGATCCGAAAATGACTGGTGTTCTTCGTCAATGAAAGATCAGTCTGTGTTCGTGTTTGTGCTCCGGCACATGCTTAAAGGGGCGATCACCCAAAGCCAACTGATTCTAAACCTGCTGAAAAAAATCCAGGTGTGCGAACCGAAAGTTCAGATAGAACAGACTGATGCTTTGAGGGCATGGCTTCCACTGGAAGTTTGTTTTGAGCCTGGGCCTTGAATTCACGGGAAACGTGGTCCAACGGCTCCTTGTGTATGAATCAGCCGTTACTTATTGCGGTCGCGGACATTGAACTTTTTCCCTTGAAATCCGGGGAAGTCGGGCGGGTATTTTGTTGCTCTGAACATGGTGCCGCCGTTTTCCAACTGCACGGTTCCATCGATTCTTAACGAATCCAGAATGTCTTCCGGCAGGTCGGCAATGCTGGGTTTGGCTGGCCGAGTTGAGTCTGTATTGGGTTCTCGAAATCGAGGTGGGTTATGGTACATCCACGTAAATTCGCCGGTGGTCGTCACTTCCAGAATGGTGTGCTGAGTTCCCGAACAAATCAGCGTGTTGCCATTCGCCAATCGCTGTGATCCAGAAATTCGTGGCGAAAAGAAATTGCCACGATCGTCAAACGTCCATTCCAATTCTGTTGGTCCATACGCTTTTCCGTCGGTCAGGTGATAGGTTCCATCCGCTTTAAGGGGTAGTGAGATTTCATCGATGGATGAGAAATTCTGATCGGTGTCTGCGACTCCATTGTTGAAAATTAAAATATTCCCAGCGCCGGGCAGGCCCTTGGGAATCCAGTGAGCATCGTGAGGACTGTACAGCATTCGGTCTTCCGGCTGGCCGCGACGATAGGCCATCGGGTTGCCCCAGCGGTACAGCAAATCGCCGCCACGACCGTACTTTCCACCGGCATGACCTCTGGCTTCAGCGGTTGTTGTGCTGTGATCCAGAATCCAGAATTCGTTAAGTGATCGTGAACACACCATGATCTGGTCGAGTTCCGGGTTGTAGTCAATCGAATTCATGTGGACCCAATCTGCTGTTGGGCGCAACATAAAGTTGATATCAACCAGTTCCGGATGTTCGGCGGGATCCGCATAGTTATTTTTAGACTTGTCCCAGTCCTGGACAACGTGATCCAGCAGGCTCCATTTCCAAACCACTTCGGCACCACTCAGGCCTTTGGGTTTTAGTTCAAAAATCGCTTCGAACCACAACACATCGCCGACAAGTTGATTGGGATTGCGACCAGCCGTTTCGGCCACTTCACGCAGGTAGGATTCCCAAACGATGCACAGTACATTGCCGTTTGGCAGAGGTTCAATATCGTGGTGGCTCATGCGATAAGCAGAGCTGCTTTTATAGTCCCACAGCAGGTTTCCGTCCCAGTCGTATTTTTGAATTCGCCCGCCGCTGCCGGTTGTGGGAGGAAACTGAAAGAACTCATCCGTCTTCGCAGCTCGCAGCAAGGTTCCGTCTTCAAGCAGGTAGGCCATCTGGCCGGGAGGCCGGTCGGTATCCCAATAGTGTGCCACCATGCCGTCATTATCCAGCAGGAAAACCTGATTGGAACTAATCGGCGAAATCAATGTGTAGCCGGGTGAAACCAGCTCGGTTTTGATACTGACTCCCAGCTTGGGAATGGGTGCCTGTTCCTGTGCCGTCAACGGTCGAATGCTTAGACAACACAGCAGCAACAGCGCGGGAATTTGCGAACACGACATTTAACGCCCCGAAGAAAGTTGAAGAATCTGCATATTGTGTCGCTGGCATTAGGTGTTGTCCAGGGCCGCTGCCAGGTTGTTGCGGTGAAGCGATTATGGGCTGTTTTATGTGTTTAATCGTAATGTGGGTGGAGGAATGCTGAGTTGCAGCGAGGGAATGTTTTTTGCTTTCTGAGTGTTGTCCGCCATAAATCCGGGCAAACACAGGTTCAGGCTGTTTCGTTTCTACTGTCGGCAGTGTTCGCTATGCTATCCGCTACGTTTGTTTATCCCGCCATCACGAGGTCCCTCTATGAAACGCTGCATCTTTGCGTTGTCCATGACAATTTGCGCACTTCCCACCTTTAACGTTCAGGCACAGGACGATCCTAACTGGGTTCGCATCAAACTTGACGAACGATTTCGATCAGAAGGAGTCGCTGCGGCTGACTTCAACAACGACGGTACTCCCGATGTGGCTGCAGGAGACGTTTGGTACGAAGCTCCGGCAATGGGCTCAGCCGATCATGCAGATGCTTCAAAATGGAAGCTGCACGAAGTTCGCATGCCGGGTGATTTCGTAGCTGGTAAAGGTTACAGCAATAGCTTTGCGAATGCTGCATGGGATATGAATAAAGATGGGTGGATGGACCTTGTAGTTATCGGCTTTCCGGGTGATCCCTTTCATTGGTATCAAAACCCGGGTAAGGATGGCGGGGTGTGGAACGAGCACCTGATCTGGACCAGCATCTGCAATGAATCGCCGGAGTTCGAAGACCTTAACGCCGATGGTACTCCCGAGTTTCTGTTTGGTTCTCAACCGGAATCTCAAATGGGTTTTGTTCAGATTCCTGACGGCAGCAAGGTGAACGATAAGTTTGACTTCCATGCGATCAGCGAACCAAGTGCAGAACCGGCGACTAACAAAAATCGAGGTCTGGATAATGGAACGTTCAAGTATTACCACGGACTTGGCGCTGGTGATATGAATGGTGACGGCCATCGCGATGTGATCATCGGTCATGGCTGGTGGGAATCCAGTGGCAATCTGGCATCTGAAACGTTGTGGAAGTTTCATCCCATTCGCATCACTGTCGGTGGCAATGAGACAACCTTGCCGAAGGCGGCCAATATTTATGCCGACGATCTGGATCTGGATGGTGACGCGGATTTGTTTCTTTCGTCAGCTCACGAATACGGTGTTTGGTGGGCAGAAAACAAAGGGGACGCTGGCTGGGAACTGCACGAAATCGACAAGTCGTTTTCGCAGACTCACGCTGTTGAACAGGTGGACGTCAACGGCGATGGTCAGTTGGACTATGTCACCGGAAAACGCTTCTTTGCTCACAACGGAAATGATCCAGGTGGCAACGACGAGGTTGTGATGTATTGGTACGAAGTGCAGCGAACCAAAGGCCAGCCGCCAACTTTTAAGCCTCATCAGATTCTGGCGGGCAAGGGCACTGGCGTGGGCACTCAGTTTGAAATTCACGACATGAATAAAGACGGCCAGCCCGATATTGTGCTGTCTAACAAAAAGGGTGTGAACGTTCTGCTGCAAAAGTAAGCTGCATGTGGGGTTGAAAGCCGATTTTCGTTCCCTTGTGATGTTGGCTTCCAGTCACTGATTGGTTGAAATTCTGGACCATCGCAGGCCCCCTGCGTGCCGAAGTTTCGCCTTGAAACGGTTTCAAGCCCGACTTTTTCCAAAAGTCGGGCTTCTTTATGCGCGATTTTCGGTGAAGCCTGTTTACGCTACACTGCTGAGCTGCCGGTGCGTCCGACCGCTCGAACATTTGGCTTAAATTAGTTCTCACACGTAATCAGTATTGAATCATGATTGTCAGCAGGAATTGGCTTAGCGAATACGTCCCCGTCGATATGTCGGTTGAACAACTGACAGATCGGCTCACGATGTCCGGCCTGAATCTGGAAGAATTCGAAGCCATTGGCAGCGATGTCGCCATCGATCTGGAAGTCACCAGTAATCGACCGGATTGTCTGGGACATATCGGTGTGGCTCGTGAAGTGTCCGTGCTATTTGGTTCGCCGCTGGCGATTCCAGCCGCTCAACCTGTCGCTGGTGCCGAAAAAACAGCCGCTGTTACTTCGGTCGTTTTGGAATGTGGCGACCTGTGCCATGAATATCACGCCCGCATCATTAAAGGCGTGAAGATTGGGCCAAGCCCCGATTGGCTGAAAGATCGCTTGAAGGTCGCTGGCATCAATTCTGTTAACAACGTGGTTGATGTTACCAACTATGTCATGCTGGAATGCGGTCAGCCGTTGCACGCATTCGACTTTGATAAATTGAAAGAAGGCCGCATTGTTGTGCGTCGCGCAACAAAGGGCGAAAAAATTACGGCCATTGATCAAAGAGATTACGTTCTGTCGGAAGACATGTGCGTCATTGCTGACGCTCAGCGAGCGGTCGCCATTGCTGGCGTGATGGGCGGTTTTGATTCGGAAATTTCTGATGGCACGGTAAATGTGCTGATAGAAACGGCATCGTTTGATCCCATTTCTGTGCGTGCGACCGCTCGATCTTTGAAGTTGCAGAGTCCTTCTTCGTTTCGCTTCGAACGTAAAGTTGACAGAAGCAACATGGATTGGGCGTCTCGCCGTTGTTGCGAATTAATCCTGCAGGTTGCGGGTGGCGAACTGTTGGATGGCTCTGTGGTTGCCGGCCAGGGTGCCGCAAGCAGCGAACCCGTTACTCTTCGCTTCAGCCAGGTGGCTCGCGTTTTGGGTATTGAAATTCCCTCAACTTTCTGCGTTGATATTCTGCAGAAATTGGGGCTGAAGTGTACGGCTAAGTCCGAAGAAACTGTCACGTTTGAAGTTCCCAGCTGGCGTTTGGATTTGACTCGAGAATGCGACCTGATTGAAGAGATCGCAAGAATTCACGGTTACGACCAGATTCCCGACAACGTTGCATTGCCAGTTGTGGCCACTGCAAGAAGCCGACGCGAACAGGTGGGAGACGCTATTCGAGCACTGCTGCCTTCGTGTGGCTTCTTCGAAGCGCTGACGCTGTCGTTCATTAGCGAAGACCAACGTCAATTGTTCAAACCTCGCGGAGAACTTGCGGCGGTTGCCGTGAATCATTCGTCGCGAAGTCTTGAAAACCAGATGCGCCAAAGCCTGGTGCCCAGCCTGCTGCAGTGTCGCCGGCAGAACGAACGCTATGGGACTCAGAATGCCGAGCTGTTCGAAATCGCGAAAGTTTACCTGTCGGCGGGTGAAGGCAGATCGGAAGTTGAAGCGGAACCGATGATGGTTTCGATGGTGACCGGTCGCGAATTTCTGCAGCTGAAAGGCATTGTGGAAGCTTTGGTGTCACGGATTGTGCCCAGTGCAAAGTTGACCGCAGAACCTTCTTCGTTGCCTGAATTTGGAGCGGGTCGGGGTGCGGAACTGTATCTGAATGGCCGGATGTTTGGCTGGATTGGAGAATTGGATCGAGCGGTCACGGATAAGCTGGACCTGCACGATGCCGCATCCGTCGCGGAGCTGAACGTCAATCTGCTGGAAGAACTGTTCGAGCCGACTCGCGCGTATTCTCCATTGCCGAAGTTTCCTGTGGTTTCTCGCGACCTGAACTTTGTGGTTGCGGAATCTTTGAAGTGGGCCGATCTGGCAGCCGTCGTTGCGGAATCGGGCGGCGAATTGCTGCAGGACGTTTCCTTTGGTGGGCAGTATCGCGGCAAGGGAATTGACGCAGATAAGAAGTCTTATCTGGTGTCGTGCCGATTTCTGGCGGCTGATCGAACTTTGACCGCTGAAGAAGTTGAAGCGTCTGTTCAGAAGATTTTGTCAGCCTGTAAAGAACAGCTTGATGCGAATCTTCGCTGACGCAAAATGCCGATGCGAAAAGGGTCGACTCTTTTCGTGATCTAAGCTTCTCTGGTTGAGTCCTTAAAGAACAAACTCACGGATCTATGGAACACGGCAGAGCCTGTTCCTGTTGATAATACGGCCCCATGAAACGCACGCTGCTGAAATCGAAAATTCACCGAGCCACGGTGACTGAAGCCGACCTGAACTACGAAGGCAGCGTCACGATCGACGCCGACCTGATGAAGGCCGCCGACATCGTTGAATTTGAGCGAGTGGAAGTCTACGACATCACCAACGGCAATCGCCTGGCCACGTACGCCATCACGGGAGAAGCTGGTTCCGGAATCATTTGCCTGAACGGCGCCGCTGCCAAACTGATCAAAAAAGGCGACCTCGTCATCATCTGCAGCTACGCAGACTACACGGAAAAAGAACGAGCCAAACACGTTCCCGACCTGATCCATGTGGACAGCAAAAACCGAGTCAGGACATAGCGGGTCCACTCAGGCCCGATCCAGCAGAGAACCAACGAAGCTCGGGCAATGACCCTTTTGTCTATCGTTGCTTGATATATGCGTCGCGAAACTGAGCTCCGTCTGGTCCAGCCAAAGCTTCAACGCAAAGCGAGCTCGACTACACAGGACTTCTCGCCGCACACAGCTATCACGCAATGCACCAACTGAGGTTCAGAACAGCCAACACTGCACGACGCGACTCGCCCAAAACATCTGTAGCCTCCTGCTAAAATCGCGAAACAAGAAACGCTCTATAAACTACAGTTCGAAAAACTTGTAGTGGCCAACACTCAGACATGCCAGCAAGTGAATAAACGTACGCGATTCACTTGCGTGGGCTGCGTGCTGGTATGGAATGTTGTTTCAATGCTGCGAGTAATCTTTAAATCGAAGACTTTGATTGTGGCATAATCAGCACGAATCTGGCATTCCTGGATGGATTGTTTCTCAGGTTCGTGATACCACTGGTGGTCTACGTCCTCCCCGGCGACCTGACTTAGGCCGCCCACGATCCCCACTCAGTTCCTGCCGGAGCTTGTCAAATGCTGAGACTCACCGGGCAACAACAGCAACACCGACTCTTCAATAACGGTTTTTCAAGGCGCAGTTTGATCAATATCGGCACGTTGGCAGCGATGGGTACGGCAGGTGGCTGGACCTTGCCGTCTCTGCTAAAGGCCGATGAAGCAGCAGGTCGGAAGAACAACCCAAAATCTGTCATTATGATTTACCTGGTCGGAGGTCCACCGCATCAGGACATGTTCGATCTGAAACCGGAAGCCCCAAGAGAGTTTGCAGGTCCCTGGAAGCCGATCGCAACCAATGTTCCGGGCATGGATATTTGCGAGGCTTTTCCGCAACTCGCCAAATTAGGTGACAAGCTGACCATTATTCGATCGCTGGTCGGAAATCAGGCAGAGCATGATGCCGTGCAGGTCTTCAACGGACGTGATCCGAAGAATCCAAAGCCGTCTGGTGGATGGCCGCAGTTTGGTTCGATGGTCTCCCGTGTCCTTGGCACCGCCACTCCCACAGCGCCTCCATTCGTTAGTCTGTGTTATCAGTGTTCCCACGGTCCTTACAACGAACCTGGCCCGGGGTTTCTCGGCACATCACATGCCCCGTTTCGCCCAATGGGGCCAACGAGGCACGACATGGTACTTAACGGCGTATCGCTGGAACGGCTGGCTGATCGAAAGTCGCTCTTAAAGAGTGTTGACCAATTAAGGCGAGACATTGACGCGACAATGACGATGACAGGTATGGACACGTTTACGGAACAGGCGATGGGACTTCTCACTTCGTCCCGACTTGCAGAAGCTCTGGATCTTTCGAAGGAAGATCCCAAAGTTGTCGAACGTTATGGCACGGGAGATCCAACCAAATTTATGGATGGCAACGGAGCACCTCGTGTGCCTCAAAGTCTGCTGGTGGCTCGCCGACTGGTCGAAGCGGGCGTCCGCGTGGTTACCTTGAACTACAGCAAGTGGGACTGGCACGGCGGGACGAATGCCGAGGGGCGAGCCAACAATTCCATCTTTGTGCGCGAGCGGGAGGACTTTCCCGTCTTCGACCAATGTGTCAGCGCGCTGGTGGAAGATCTGCATCAACGAGGTCTGGCCGATGACTGTGCAGTGATTGTCTGGGGAGAATTTGGACGGACTCCAAAGATCAGCAACATTGTCGGTCGCGATCATTGGCCGCAAGTGAACTGCGCGTTGATGGCTGGCGGAGGAATGAGGCATGGTCAGGTGATCGGAGCCACGGATCGTATCGCAGGAGAAGCGATCTCCAGGCCCGTAACATTTGGTGAAGTCTATGCAACGCTTTTTCATCACCTGGGAATCGGCGTAGATCAGACCACAATCGCCGACAATAATGGCCGCCCGCAATATCTAGTCGCCGATGGCGGCAAGGTCATGCGGGAACTAATATGAAAGTCATCAACGGTATCGCTGTTCGAAGGCAGTTCATTCGCCCCCAGTTGCCATGTTGAAGCATTGTGCCTGTGATAGAAACCAACGTCGCCGGCCTTTGGGCTGTGCCGCAGAGCCGGATTCCAGAGAATTCAGCTCCCTGACTTCTGGCAACTCATGTAGAGTTCATCTACTTCACAACTTCAGCTTTTAATTTGTCGTAACCTTTGGAGAATTCACTGACGGGTGTTGGTAGCCAGAAGTCGTTGACGGCTGCGAAATTCCATTTGGCTTTCAGGTTTTGCCGTTCCTTGTCAACCATGTGTTTCTTGCTTTCCATGACCCATGCTTTAATGATCGCAGCATTGGGGTCGTTGGTTTGTTCTGCGTAAACGGCCAGGGTAATGCGGCGAGCCATATCCCAGGCGTCCACGTTGCGAGCTTGTGATTCTCGATCGGTGAGTCGCTTCAATGAATCGCCAAGCAAGGTTGTTTGTTCTGTTGTCAGTTTTGCGTTCTGCAGTTGCTTCAGCAGCGAGACCGAAAAGCCTTTGCCAATATCACCGATGCGACTTACTGCGGCACCCCAGGCAGCGTGGTGCGGATTTGCGGTCACCTGATGAAGCTTCAACAGCACGCTTGGGTGAGTGTGATACGAAAAGCCCATCAGCGCCGATTCGCGAATTATGCCTGATTCCTCAGAATCATCGATCACCTTGACGAAGTCGTCGAAGCGTTCCGTGGCGGCAGTCTGAGGCAGGATGTAGGTATGCGCTAAAAACGCGGCCTGACGGATTTCGTTGTTGGAATGATTGGTGAGTGCTCGAACTGTCTTCAGCAATTCAGGGTCTCTGCGTCCGCTGACGACAATGCCACTTATTTCGCGGACAATCTGATGAGTGTAGACAACACCGGGGTCAGCCTGTTCACGCTGTGAATACTCAACCGCATCTTTGGCGTTGGACAAGTGATTGAATACATTGGCGACCTGCAGCGGTGGCAGATAGTCGCTGGAATCAACCGCGTCAAACTTGTCCGTCTTAAATCCACCGTACAACCGCTCGATCATGCCTTCCCAGGGTTCGATCTTGTCTTTGTGAGTCTCCAGCCAATGCTCGGCAAGGCCCGGGGCTGAAGTCAGCAGCGATTGAGCCTGCTGTTCGCCGTGACCCAGGTAGAACGGGCCAGCGGTGTGCCAGGCAACCACGCGAATCCAGTGCGGCGCGTCTGAGGTTTTTAATGCTTCTGCAACTCCATGAGTTTTGAAGGCGTCCGGTACGTAGATCGCCATCCATTCCAGCAGCTGAAATTCCTTCTTCTGCTTCAGAAACTCAACCCATGCTGGAATCTTTGTTGGCTCGCTGGCAATCTCAGCTGACAGCAATACCCACTTACCTTCCAGATCTGGAGCAGTCCATTCTGCCTCTGAAACAGGGGGCTTTGTTTCCTGGACGGCCGTCAAAATGATGCGAGATCCCTTCTGGTGATTGCCCTCATCGAACATGCCAGCGAGAAACGAATGACCGCCAAGACTCTGAACTTCTAATCCTTCAACACGTCCATTGATGATGTTGTAAACGCAGCGCAGTCGAGGACGTCCGTTGACAATCACGACCGTCCGGCGTCGGCCTGATGTCTGTGTTTGAGGATCAACCACCAGCTCCAGTGGATAGTCTCGAAGAGTTTGAGCAAGAAAATCAATGCGACCACTGGGCAGCAATCGTCGTTCTGGAAGTGTGCCGTAACGGCCGCTCAGGATACGCCCCGCAACCGATTGCCCGTCGTCGAATTCCGTGACCACTTCGGCAATATGGTGGCCAGCAAAAATCAGTTCCAGTTCCTCGGCCGTGTAGCGGTTGGCCCCCTGGATGCCTCGAAAGCCAGCGATCGGCTCAACGTTCGGCCCCAGCGCAGAGACGGTGATCTTCAGGTTTTGCTGCTGCTTTGGTTCAACATTAAAATGCAGATCGGCCAGAGGTCGCTGGTCGTCATCATCGATATAGGCATGTTGCTTTGGCGATGGAGAATTCACCGAAGTTTGCGAAAACGCCGGAGGTCCGCACCAGGCACTGCCAAAAACCAGTGCCCCAGCGATCAACAACTTTGACATCGAATATTTTCCTTTCGCAACGACGACAACAATTTACCGTATGGTGTGGACAAAGTTGGCAGCCCTTCGCCCCACGAAAGGCGACCAAGCCTTATAGTAAATTGCTCGAAGACTTTGCTAACCTCGAATTGCCCGTCACGCGTGCAATCTGAACTGTCAGCTAACGAAAGTGATACGAAGTTTTGATGTGCGGCAACAGTCGAACTGTTGGGTGATTACAAAGTTCTTACAACGTTGGAATTTGAAGGACCTTCTGCCTGGAGCATTGCCAGGGAAACGCCGACAAATCCGAAGCTAATACTTAAGTTCGGTTGGCGTTGCCAAACTTACGAGGAGTGACCTGGACACGTTCCTCAACATCAATCCGGCAGCGGCAATAGCGGAACGCAGCAGTAAACCAGACGATGATTTCATCGCCGAGGCCCTCACCAGCCTTGATCTTTGTGCGGATTTCCATCTTCGTACCGAAGCCGCCTTTCTGCACAAGGCCGTCGTCAAGGTACAGTTTTTCTGCCAGCATCCCGCCATTGTCAAAACGGATCAGGTGCCCTTTGTAGGTGACTTCCCAGACCAGTTGCTTCTTCAGTTGAACCGACACAATCATCGTTACAATTGCGGCCAGTAAGAGCCCTGCTGGAATTGCTGCGAACGCTCTGCCCGAAACCAACGCAACCACAATCGCCACCAGCACAAGCAGATTGGCGGCAATAAACGTGACATGATGCAGTGTGCGATATCGAGTTTCCGTCACGTCCAATAACTTGTGCAATCGCACGGCAGAGCCAGTCGTGGCGGCTTCAGCTGTTGAAGATGCCACAGGCGTGCCCGGGGCCACAGGCGCTACGTGACTAGCCGACGAAAATGCTTCAACCGCAGACTTCACTTCACTGGCGTTTTGATACCGTCGGGAAGGTTCGGCTTCCAGAGCTCGCAACACCACTTCATCAATTCGAACGTCAACGCCAAGAGTTTTCGACGGCGGAGCAAACCAGCCCATTGGAAGCTCGCCTGTCAGCAGCTCGTAGAAGACAACTCCCAGCGAATAAATGTCGGCTCGATGATCGACGTTTTTTGTGGTCGACATTTGTTCGGGCGCCATGTATTTCACAGTGCCCATCACCTGATGTGTGCCGGTCAGATTGTTGTCGTCCGCTTCATCGCCCTTCACCATTTTGGCGAGTCCGAAGTCTGCTATTTTTACTCGACCGCGTTTGTCCAACAGAATATTTTCCGGCTTAATATCGCGATGAACGACGCCTTCTTCATGAGCAAACTGCAGCGCGTCGCAGAGTGCTGGCACAATCCGCAGCGCTTCTTCCTGTTTGACATTTCCGGCGGCAATCGTGTCTCGCAGAGTCACGCCGTCTGCGAATTCCATCACAAAATAGAACAAATCTTCAACCTGCCCAAAGTCGTACACGGCCACGATATTGGGATGATTCAGCTTCGCCAGCGTTCGAGCTTCTCGAAGAAATCGTTCGCCAAACGCAGGATCACCCTGAATTTCGCGAGGCAGTATTTTTACCGCCACAATCCGGTCCAGATCTGGCTGACGAGCTTTATAAACAGCCCCCATTCCGCCGCGGCCGATCAGTTCCTGAATCTGCAGGCCTGGAAACAAAGCATCCAATTCGGCAGCCGATGGCGCCACGAATCCCTGCTTACCCGCCGCCGGTGTAACATAAGTTTGTTCAAATGCTGCACTGGCGGAAGAATCGTTGCTCGCGGATTTCAACAGGCATCCGGGGCAGAGATTTGCGGATTCATCACCAGAAGCTGCTGCTCCACATTGTGGACAGGTGTTGGCTTTGTTCATGGTAGTTTTCTTAAAAGCTGGCGTTCAGATTGAATGTCTCGCCTGTAAATAGTGTCGGCTCAAAGGGTACTACCGAACGCTTGCCGAATTGTGACCTCAAAATTTTTGATTTTTAAAAAAGGTCGGCAGATCCGCACCAAAATGAGAACGCAGCCTGTTCGGAGTGGCCGGGGTTGAACTGAGCTTGAGAAGGAAACCCCATGGGTTCGCTCGTACCTCGCTGCAACCACGGCCACGCATCTCGCTCCCATTTCGACAAGGATCTATTTAGCGGTGACGTCTTAGCGGTGACGTCGGTCGCAGAGCCTATTTGTTGGGTGCTAATGATTGAAACATGCGGTTGATTTCGTCGTCGACATCAGCGGGATCGACAAGAGTGCGGCTGACTTCAGCCTTCAGAAGTTCTCGATAGCGTTTGCGAAGTCGAGATGCGGCTTGCCGTGCGGCCGTTTCTGAAATCTTCAATCGTTCGGCGATCGCTGCGTATTGCAGATCACCAGTCGCCGAATTCAGCGCGGGTTGCAGGGCATCGAATCGATCTGCTGAATCCGACAGTTCAAATTCTGCCCTTAGCCGATTCATCACCTGATCCAAAACAGTGAGTGTCCACGATCGATCGAAAATACGATCGGCCGTCATGTTATCCAGCATCGCATGTCCGAAGTGGCGTTCGCCGTCTTCAAAATCCAACGAGATTGCTAACCGCCCTCCGCCACGTTGCACAGCGTTATCTCGAACATACTCGCTGGCCATGAAGTTCTTCAAAGCCGTCAACAAAAATGAGCGAAACCGTCCTCGATCAGGTGCGGCCTGACGTAACGAGTTTTTTGCAAGGACATGAGCAAAGAATCCCTGAGTCAGATCCTGAGCTTTATGAACATCGCGAGTTTTGCCGCGAGCATAGGCATAAAGAGGCTTCCAATACAGTTCGCACAAAGTTGCGAGTGCCTGGTCCGCATTGGGGCCGTCCAATCGGTTGATGACGCTCCAGTCTGTCGAAGCAAATTGCTGTTGTCGAATATTGGACGATGCTGGCATGGGTACTCTGAAACCTTATCAGGAAATGATGTCTCAATTATTAGCCGATAATGCAATAAACGCCAGACTTTTGCTGCAGGTTGATAAACTCGAATCCATGAATGTTCACCTGAGTACCGGTTGCTTGAAGAACACAGAAGACGTCCATGACAGTCACAGACTTGCAATAGTCGGTTTGATGAAACCGATTGCATGGATCGCTGAGCCTGAATTTTTCACTCGGATACTCTACTTCTGAGCCGATGGACCAGCACGATTTAATATCGGAAAACAGTAAGTGAACCAACGCTTCAATAAACGTGAATTCCTGTTTGCGGTAGGCATGTTGCTGCTGATTCTTTTTCCGGTTGGTGGAATTGGGCTGTACTACCTTTTGCGGGCGGTGCCAGAACCGAATCAGCGTTTTGTTGTTCAGGTTACTCGCGATGCGACTCTGGAACTGAAAGGCGTTGCTTTTGCGTCACAGGGATCGCCGGGACGTAGTTGCTGGCGTGCCAACGGTGAAGCTTTTCCCGCCGATACGTTTGTCTCAAGTGGCGGCAACTGGTTGGAAAGTCACGCTTTCTATTTGACGCTTCAGCAGTCAAAGTTTGAGAATGCTGATCAAATGTCCGTTAAGTTACGGTCAAAGTCTAATTCCGGATCTGGGTGGAGTGGCCGGACGGCATTTCAGGGAGACGTTGACAACTTCATACAAGAGATTGAACTCACCTACTCACCTACTCGCCCAAGTCGGGCTTCTGGAGCACCGCAGCATTTGATGTTTTGATTGCCAGCAAGGGAGCTCGTGTGATTGAAACAATTTCTTCGGTCGACGATGAGAAGGTGGTCCTGATTGCTGGTCAGCCTGTCTATGTTTCCATCGATGAATCAGAAGATCCGACTGAAGTTCGCCGCCTTATGTTGGAATTTGGAAATTCGTTTCCAGATACGATTCGTTTGTCGGCACTCATTACAGACAGTTCGAGCGGAAAATCGGTTCTCTACAGCGCAGGTTCTGGTACTCAGAGCCATGCGGACCCAGGGCGGCGACACGTTGTAAGATTTCAGCCTCGCACCGCCACTGACTTCACTGCGGAAATCATGCTCACGGAATATGACCTGCAGGTTGAATTCTCAAACATATCACTGGCTCCTGAAGACTACACAACTCCCGTGATCTCTGAAGTGCAACCATCGAAACCAAAAGAGTAAATCGTCGGCCCATCGCCCTCAATGTCCGCGCGCAGCAAGAAAGTGTTTGATTACATCTGTGCCAGACCGTTGGCTAACGATCTTGCACGGCTATGCCAACTGCAGATCTTCGAGTGCTTTGCAGGCAGCGTCGTGAATGTCGCAGACCGCACGTGCTTCCTCGCAAACGCTATGAGTCGCTCCGTAGGACGCCAGATATTGGCACGATGCGAAGTCGGCAGAAACTGCTTCGTATTCAGTAATCCATCGTTTGCGTTTTGATAGTTGAGGCTCCGCGACAGGCCACACGCCTCGACCAAGGTAGATGTCGGGGTTGTATCCCATTCGCCACGGCTTTCCGGTTAAGCGAGCTCGAAAGCAATTCTGCTTCTGACACATGATGGCATACGTTGAATCGACACCCAACACCCGAAAAGCACGCTGAACATCCTCGGCACGAGGATCAAACGTCTGGTGCATCGCCAGCAGTCGACAACCATTCGGCGATTGATATTGTCGAAGGTGCCATTGTGGATGGAGGTTGACGAATTTTTCGATTCGCGTTTTGATGACCTGATCGGCTCCGCCACGAAGATTGATCGACAACTGGCAAATGGCGTCGATCAGAAATGGAAACGCGACAGGGATCACCAGAAGCGAAATGAGCCCCAGCAGCCGCGCAATGTTCCAGTTGCTGACGAGACTCATGACAGCGACGCTTGTTGAAATTCCCAGTACAATTCCCAGCAAAATGATGGAACAATTCCCCGCTATCGATCCTGGATAATCGATGTCTGCAAACAGAACGTTGGGAGTGTTAAGGCACTGGGCTCCATAGGAATTTCGAGTGACCACGTTGTCGCCCAAACGATCAACGATTTCTTCTCGTATGGGATGACCGTCAGCTCCGCTGTATCCAAGTTTCTTTTCACGACGAGGAAGCTTTTCGCCCGAAACAATGCGACCAAATGCTTCACGCACCCGTTGATCGGCCTGATGCTGAGCGTCTTCCAGGCTGATATCGGACCAGCCATAACGTCGAACGGTAATCTGACGTTCGGCTGTCTTCCGTTGAATACGACCTTCTGCCCAGAACTCAGGAACGATCATTTTCGACTCCGGATCTTTCGCCAACTGATCTCACTTAGCCAGCCAATCGCAATTCCTGTGGCATAGCACAGCAAGTCGCTGAACAGAAAACTGTAACCGAAGACAAGCCGCATGCCTGGCAGGTTGCGAATGTACTCAAGCCAGTCGGGATGAAACAACTGTGAGATTTCAATACTGGTGGCAAACATCATCGCCAGCAACGCCACGCGATTCGCAGTCGCTTTTGGCAGCAGAACGGCGAACATCAAATACACCATCAGTGCCCACAGAATGTCTCCGGAATAATCACGAACAACTTCGGGCAGAACTTTCGCGGCAGCCGATCGAGACGCCAGTCCCAGCAGCAGCACAATCAAAAGCAAACCAGCAAACACAAACCTGTTGCGAACCGGCGCAGTTGGTGTTGTCGTATACATGCTGGGTGTTGCCTTGCGAGACTTCTGCCCCTGTTCGCGTTTCAGCAATTAATCCAGCAGCAGGCGTTCGGCCTTGAACACCGGGCCTTCAACGCACGTTCTGCGATAGTCCCAACTGCCGTCGTCTTCCAGCACTTTGGTGACGCAGCTAAAGCATGCTCCAAAACCGCAGGCCATCGGAGTTTCCAAAGACAACCAACATGGGACCGATTCAGCGGCGCAGATTTTGGCGACGGCTTTCATCATCGGTTCCGGTCCGCAGCAGTAAACGTGAGTATCCTGCTTGTTCGCCGTGAGTCGATTTTGCAGCAGTTCTGTCACATAACCGTGGTGTCCAACGCTGCCGTCGTCAGTCGCGACTTCCACAGTCAGGCCCGGTTGTTGAAAGTCGTCCATGCCAGCAAGGTAGTTTTCGGAACGAACTCCGTAGCACAATGTGACACTTTCCGGACGACTCTGAAGCTGACGCGCCGGAGATCCATACTTCTGAAGTCCAAGAGCTTCGCGAGCGACGCCCAAAAACGGCGTCTGCCCAATTCCACCAGCAACGCAGATCAGATGTTTGGCAGTCGGCGCAGGAAAGCCGTTGCCAAGCGGCCCCCACAGTTCGACAGAGTCGCCCGTCTTCCAGCCGCTCATTAGCGACGTCATTTTGCCAACCACAACAAATCCGAATTCGACTCCGGCTGGTTCACCGTTTCCATCAAGATATGTGTCGTACAACGCGAACGGGCGGCCCAGCAGTGGATCGCTGCCACGGGCCGGACGAATCATGAAAAACTGGCCGGGCGTAATTTGCCTGGCGAGTTCTGGTTGTCGCAATCTCACCGCCCATGTGTCTTTGGCCATGTTGCGAACGGACTCGACAGTGGCAATGTGTTGGCTGGCGGTGAACACCATTCCGGGCAGACAGGTTGAAGCAGTTTCGGTCATCGTCAGCGTTTCAATCGATTGCGATTGTGTAGAAGTCAGCAACGTCGCCGTGTGCGGCGTACTTCAGCACATCATAGTTTTCAATTCACTGGCGTTAAATGCACTTGAACCATGCCTGCGACTTTGAACGTTATTTTGCGTTCAAATTGAGTGTGTTATTTCTGGCGACCTCGCCCGGTTCCCTTGCCAGCTCCCTTTGATTTGCCAGTGCCTTTAGGCTTACCAGCGCTTTTTGGGCGGCCGGCTGCTTTGGGTTTACTGGTTGGACGTCCTTTTGGGCTGGGGCGTTTGCCGCTCGTGGCAGGTCGTGCTGCGGGAGCGTTGCGGGCAGCTCCTCGACGTCCGCTGTCTGAAGGATCTCGCTCGCTGGTTCGAGGCAAGGTTCGCTTTTTTGTGCCGGTCTTGCGAGGCTTGGTTGGTCTTCGCCGACCTGTTTCCAGAGTCTGTCGTTCGTGCGGGGTGCGTTCGATGAAGGCGTACAGATCTTTGAGTTCGTTCGGCTTCAGTTCTCGCGTGCGTCCGATTTCCAGATCGCCGATTCGAAGAGGTCCGAAGGCGATGCGTTCCAGGTGAATCACCTTATGACCGGCTCGCGCAAGCAGGCGGCGAATTTCACGGTTCTTGCCTTCACGCAGTTCCAGTTCCAGAAACACGCTGCGTCCTTTTCGCTTCAGCATCTTCACGTTTTGAAAACGGAAGAAACCGTCTGAAAAGTACATACCCTGTTTTAGTTCGCCCAGAGTTTCCAAAGTCGGAATACCGGCTACCTGCACGCGATAACGTCGAGCGACTTCGTAACGTGGGTGAGCCAGGTGTTCAGCAAGTGCTCCATCGTTGGTGACCAGCAGCAGACCTTGTGTATTTTCGTCAAGGCGGCCAACGGTAAACAGTCGTTTTTCGCCACCAGGGATCAGGTCGATGGCTCGAGGTCGACCGGCGGGGTCGTTGTTGGTGCAAACGACGCCTTTGGGTTTGTTTAACAGAAAGTACTTGAATCGCGGCAGTCGCAGGCGTTCGCCGTCCAGTCGTACGTCGTGTACTTCGGCCTGTACTGCAAAGGCGGGGTCGCGAACAACTTCGCCGTCGACCGTTACTCGCCCAGTGCGGATGAATTCTTCGCAGTTACGACGCGAATCGACGCCAGCGGATGCGAGGTATTTCTGCAGGCGGCTGGCTTCGTCTCCCGCAGACAGAAACAATGGGCGAGCCACGGACGAACGTGCCGCAGTCCCTCGTCGTGGAGGAGCTGGCGTTTGAGCGGGGACGTTTTTCCGAGATGGGCGGGGGGTGGACATGATTTCGGTCTATAGTCTGCGTGCGACTGGTTCAAAGCCCAGCATTGTATAAGCAGAAGTCACAAAGTCGTGCAGAAACCGCTCAATCCGCTCGATTCCCGGTGAACGAGCATCAAACAGAACAACGGGCGACCGCGATTCTCAATCTCTAGCTCTTAGTTGACCCCGTTTATCGCCGAATTGGGCCTAGTTTCACCAACGTCCGCAATCGTAAAAGCCATCTGGAAGCTGTGCGGACTGCACCGGCCAGGACCAATTGTTCCGTCGAACGGGCGGGCGGAATGCTGCTTTTGGAGGACCTGGCACCCTTTTGATTGCGATAAATCTGTTGTTCGAACCTCAACATACGTAAACTGATGGAGTGGTTTTGACTGCCTGCAATTTTGATTCAGCACAGGCCATCTTCCAGGACAGACTCTCATGATTGTTTCCCGAATTCTGGCATTTACTGCCGCCGCAGCAATTTTGGCGGTTTGTGAAACGTCGTTTGCCCAGGTGGGGCAACTGGGGGGAGGAGCGGCTGCCGGTGGTGCGGGTGGCGGAGCAGGAGGAGCTGCCGCAGCGGCCGGTGACACTACCGCAGCAGCAGGCGCGACAACTCAGGGAATCGGCGGCGCCGGGGCGGTTGGCGATTTGGCCACATTCAACCTGGCTGATATTTTCGTAGGTGGGAACAACCTGGACAACTTTGTTGGGTCCAGCCTGACGACTCAGCGAAACAACAATCGTCAATTTCAGCAAATCACGAACACGGATGTTCCAACGGGCGGAACTCGCGAAACAAGCGGAACACCTCGCCGTGTGCCAACGTCGTTGCGTGTGTCTTTTGCCTATCCCAGTGCTTCCGGAACATCCCTGCTGGCACCACCGCAGGGAGAGGCCATCATCGTGCTTGCGAACGTTCGCCCGGAGTTTCGTCAGGTCGGTGTGACGGTTGAAACCAATGGCGTTGCGACGTTAACAGGAATTGTGCCTGACGCAGAAACTCGACGCCTTGCCGCGAATCTTGTTCGGATGCGTCCGGGTGTTCGCACGGTCGATAACCAGATTGCAGTCGCCGGACGATAGCAAGACCGAAGACTGGAATCCTGAAGCTTTGTCAGGGCTTGAATTCCGGGCAGCCGAAGTCGCCAGACTTCGGGATTCTACTGGAAGAACGGTTGAGCTCCCACGAGTTCACCGACCAGGGCATAACCCTATCAGGGCCATCCATGGTTTCGCCTCGTTAGAGTTTTTCACGCAGCAACATGTTCACGTTGAGTCAGATTTTCCGCGACCCACATCAGCCGCCGGGCGTTAGCCCCGGTTTTCGTTTGGTGCTCTGCGGAAACCGGGGCTAACGCCCGGCGGCTGATTGCGGTATGGCGCGGCGTCGTTGATTGATTGCATCCACCGCTTTAAACTTCCCCTTCAGTGCTGCTTCGGCGTCGCAATTCAGCCATTGCGTTAACACGGTTGAGTAAACCTGTCGGAAGTCTGTGTGGTATTGCAGGTCTCCATCTTTGAGATTGCTGAGGCTGGGGTGCTTGCCGATTAGTCCCGGCTTCACCTTGGTTCCTGACAGAAACATGGGACCGGCAGTTCCGTGGTCAGTGCCCTCGCTGGCGTTTTCCTGCACGCGTCGACCAAATTCGCTGAAGCAAAGGCACAGCACGCGGTCGCCGTGTCCATGAGCAATCATGTCATACACAAAGGCACTCACGGAATCGCCAACCTGTCTTAGCAGCGACGCATGAGCTGCGTTCTGCTGAGCGTGCGTATCAAAACCGTTAATCTGCACATAGTAGACCGGCGTCTTAAGGCCCGAATTGATCAACTTGGCGACTGTTTCCAGTTTTTTCGCGAGGCCATTTTGAGGATACGGTTTCGAAGGTTGATACTTCATTCCTGCGGCTTCAATACGTTCGCTGGCGACAATTGCTGAACTTGTACTGGACTGTACAAACCCCAGCAGGTCGTTGCCGGAATCTCGCCGAGCGTCCGAAAGTTCTTTCACCGCCTGTTTGAATTGCCCACTGTCGGTGCCATCCAGCCGGAACTGATCCAGCGAACGGATTGAGGGAACTCGCACATCACGGCTCATCAAAGCAAACGGCTGTTTGTCTTCACCGATGTGCAGCGCTGCCGGGTCGGAGCCGTTCGCACCGATGGTTTGGGCCAGATACCGCCCCAGCCATCCGTCAATTCGGGTTTCGTCTTTCCGCTGACACGTGTGCCAGATGTCCATCGATTCAAAGTGAGATCGGTTGGGGTCGGGATAGCCGACTCCCTGAACAATCGACAGGTGACCATCTTCCAGCAGGTCTGCGAATCCATTCAGGGCCGGGTTGAAGCCAAGTGTGTCGTTAATCGACAACACGTCAGATTTTGAAACCGCCAGCTTTGGCCGTGCTTTCATGTATTCGTCATCGCTAAACGGAACAACGGTGTTCAGTCCATCGTTGCCGCCTGCCATTTCAACAACAACAAGAATGCGACCATCATCTTTGCCGCCAGCCGCAGCCTGTTGCAAAAACGCGGGCGCCGTGGCTCCAAAGGTCATCACAGAAGTTGCGGCGGCGCTTGATAAGAATTGACGACGCGTGGTTGAATGACTTAGCACAGCTGAAACTCCGGTAAAGTACACAACGCGTGGACGGCTTCGTTCAATTGACGTGGATCCTGGCGGCTGCCCGCAAGTTGGCGGATGCGGTCTCGTGCAGCTGTTGGAAGTTTTACGGCAAACAGACAATCTTCAAACAGCTGAATAATATCCTCGATCGATTTTGCGTTGATGGATCGCAGGTACTCTGCCAGCGAAGTTTTGCCGAAGCGAGTTTTTTCGTTTTCCAACAGGTGTAGAATCAAGTTCGATCGCCCCAGAAGCGTTGACGAATTGATCCACGTTCGGCCACCATCCCAGCCTTTCACGCTTGGCGGATAAAACAATCCCTGTCCGAGCGTTTGCATGGTTTCTGCCAGTTCGAACGCATTGGTCGAACCTTCGAATACTCGCAGAAAGCCGATCGCGAATTCAACCGGTGATCGCACTTTTCGGCCCAACGCGTAAGACGAATAAAATAAATTGCTGTTCAGAATGCGGCGCACAACGGGTTCGATGTTCATATCGTTGTCTCGCAGCAGGTTTGCCAGAGGGGCGACCAGTTGTGCAGTCGGCCATGGTTCGTCCATCACAAGAAAGTTGACCAGCTTGGAAACGATGAACTCAGCGGCTGAATTTTGTTGCACCACAATTTGCACACCGTCTTCGCCACCGAAGTCTCCGGACTTGCCGAGAATTGTTTTCGACGTGTTGTCGTGCTGATACTTGTTGAATCGAAACTTACCGCGTTTGACTTCCCATCCGGTAAAGCAGCGGGCCAGTTCGCGAATGTCGTCTTCTGAATAGTTGCCTTCGCCAAGGCAGAACAGTTCCATAATTTCGCGAGCGTAATTTTCGTTGGGGTGAGCTTTTCGATTAGTGGCCGAATCCAGATAGATCAACATCGCTGGATCTCGCGAAATTTCCAGCAGCAGTTCGGCGAAGTTTCCCAGTGCAAACTTGCGCAGCAGATTGTTTTGAGCGAACACCAGTTCGGCGTCTTCGACTTTTTCTGCGCCGGTGGCGAAATGACCGTGCCAGAACAGAGTCAGCTTTTCCAGCAACTGCGCGTCTGTCGTCAGCATGCGGTAGGTCCACCATGCTGACAGTTGCTTTGGATTGCCTGTTGCCAGCCCCGCATTCGCCAGTGAAGATATTTCTGCCAGATAGCCTGCTGGTTCCTGCGAGTCGCTTAGCATAGCCTCCACGGCTGCCGTGGGTCCCACGTTTACAGCGGCGAGCAACTGTGACTTCGTAGCCCCAAATCCCGCCCGCCGAAACAGATGCGCAGCAGACCGAATGTTCCACGGCGCCGCAGCGGTTGTTTCGAACTCAGACCACGCCCAGTCTGGATCAATGTTGCTGATCACGGTTTACTTGCCTTCCACGTTAACTTCAAATTTCAGCAATAGCTCGTCTTTCTGCACATCCAGCTTTAGGCTGGCATCCTTAAAGTATCCGACAAATTCCAGCAGCAGGTTGATGGCGTTTTCTGCCTCTTCGCGATCGTGCCCTTCAGCCAGCATGTTTTGAGAAATCAGCTGTTCACGGTTGTCGCCCAGCACAGCCTGCAGCACGTTGGCATCCAGTCGTACGGCGGTGTTGAGCGATTGCGTGTCGGCAGGTTTGGATGCGTTTTCAACAAGTTCCCGAGCCAGCCCTTTGGTACTTGCCACCACAAAACGTTCTTTCGCAAACCCAACCGAAGGCGAAAAGTTAAACAGAATTGGTGCCGTTGCAGAGGCTTCCTCACCCGCTTCAGGGATATACGTGGACGTAATCAGTTCCGCTCCATTCGCAAGCTTATCGATATCCATTTCCAGCTGCGGACGCCCTTCCATCGCTCCAATAACGTTGAAGAATCCAATCATGCTTTGAAAGGTTCGGCGCAGTTCGCGAGTCATCTTTTCCGGATCTTTCAGTTCCAGCACCAGTGCAAATTGAGGCAGCTTGATGGCTGGAATTGGCAGCAGGTTTTCGAAATTCTGCTTTGTCGCGATGAAGCCGATTTGTGGCGTCAGTGAACCCAGAATGTCTTCTCCGAAATCCTTGCCCGAAAAGAATGTGGTTAAGTTTGCGTCGGCTTCTGCCAGGCTATCGTTGATGCGTTCGTCAAACAGATCACCGGCTCGCAGCCACATTTCCGAAACGTCTCGATACGCACTTAGCGTGAATAATGTGTTCTTAAGTTCCGGCAGAGCAGGGCCATGCCCCTGGCTGTCAGCACCAAAATAGAATTCGCGTTCTTCTGTAACCCAGTCGTTTGAATGCGGTACCGCAAGCTGCAGGCCGACGTCCGAATTATTAAACGTTAGTTCGACCGTTGCGAAGGGAGTCTTCTGTAGAGTATTCAGGATGCCTCCGGCGATGAGTTCGATTCCAGGATTGTCTGACTTGCCGCCATAAAGTTTCTTTGCCACACCTGCTTCGCGAAGTGCTTCGATGTTCACGAAACCCCAGCCGGTGGATTGGCCAGCTTGTGTCTTTCTGGCCGCTTGAAAGGTTTCGTTGTCTGCCAGAGAACTTTTGGCTTTGCCGTCGATCAGTCGATCCAAGAAAGCTTTTCCGGTTTCCGGTTTGTTGGTGATCAGCAGCCAGTCGTCAACAACGGCAAACTTTGCTTTGTTAATTTCGTAAGCCGTGATGCCTCGGTAGTCGCCGGATTTAATCTGATCAGGGTTTTTGCCAAGCTTTGAGATCTCCAGCAGCTTGGCTCGAAACAGTTCCAGCGATTCTGCGTCTTTGCCGTTGATTAGAAGGGCAACTCCGTTGGTGGCTGAGTCCACTCCAAAATAGATTCCCTTTGCGGTTAACGTTTCGATCGCTTCGCGCCATTCCATCCCCAGTTGGATTTCGACGAACTTCCGTCCTGCCAGAAATCCGCGATAACCTTCTGTGCGGATAGCCTGTTTGTACGGCTCCAATGCTTCGACTTTCTGTCGCAGCGGATTGTCGAAGATGGTGGAGATAACGTCCGTCGGATGGGGGATTTCTACGTAAAGCACGGTTGTTTCGGGAAACAACGAAACAGGCGATCGGTCGTCTGCGTGAATTTGAGAGCAGCAAAGTGCAGACAAAATGACTGCAGGAAGGCAGTTTCGAAACATGCTTGGCAATCTGTGAGGAAAGTTAAATCGTGCGGGCTGATTCGTCGCGGCGGGGCTGATCCTGGAGCAAATCGCCGAATTGCCACTGGTTTTGGAGTGTCCAGCGACCGATAGGTGTTCAGAATGTGGTTTCCACCCGGAAATCGCAAGCAGCCGCCCATCAACCCCCAAATGCGAGCACTTGCGTCGCACTTTCGGTCGAGTTTTTGGGAACTCGCGGTTGTTTGCCGAGTCAATCAACAGTAATATCCCCGGCTCGGCGGTTTTGGCAAGGTTTTAAACCTTCCAAAGCCAACACCACCAGCCCTGGTGGCGGAACTGGCAGACGCGCATGATTCAGGTTCATGTGTCCGTTAAGGACGTGGAGGTTCGACTCCTCTCCAGGGCATTAAGCACGGTCTTCGGACCGTGCTTTTTTATGCGCTGTGAGCGTTTTAGAGTCTTACTCAAAATGATGCGCGTGCGCGCATGTTGGTCGTAGCGACAACGGAGCATCTCGGCGATTCGAGCGTTCCACGTCTTCACTGCGTGCCACGCCACTGGGTCAAGGGCGAAGCCCTTGTTGGGAAAGTCTGCGGCTTTCTAACCAATCGCGTCTCGCAGCACGTTAACTTAGCAGTCCTGTTGAGGCAGGCTGTTCGTGAGTGGCTCTCTTCGTTACCGCCCGTGCGGCTGTTCTATGCCCTTTCAGGCTGACAAACGGGGCAGGAATAGATTTTTCGTGACGCCAATTGCCAAACATGAACAGCAGTTTCGCACACGGTGCAGTGTGGCTTCTTGTAGATGAGTAACCGCTCGCTGCTGTTCATTTTGCTGCGTGGTTTACCAACATCAATCGGGTTGGTAATGATGATCTTGTTGTAGCGTTTACCAATCTTTAGTAACCGCACAGTCAGTTCCCAGATGTCATCGAACTCGCGGCGATTCAGTTCGTTGCCTTTGACGGAAGGATGCAGACCCAGCAGAAACAGAATTTCGGCTCGATAGACGTTGCCGACTCCTGCAATGACTGACTGATTCAAAAGCAACTGGCCGATCGCCGAACGACTGCGGCTGATTTTCTGCCATGCGATTTCAGGGTCGGCATCGTCACGCAACGGATCTTCGCCCAGACGGCTTCTCAGTTTCTGAAACTCAGCTTTACTAAGAAGTTCACACGCCGTTGGTCCGTTCAGGTCGAATGCGCGATCTTCGCCGATTACTCGCAAACGGACGGCGCCACGAGGCTCAGGCGGCGGTGTCTTGTGACGTCGAAACTTACCGTACAGCCCAAGGTGAATATGTAGCGTGGAATCGCCCCATTCGTAGAACAGGTGTTTGCCATGTGCGTGGACTCGATAAAGCAGCTTGCCGTTAAGCTTTTTCGCGCCGTCAGCAAAGCGACCCTGTGGGGATGAAGCTTTCAGCATTTGGCCTGCGAACCACTTGTTGTGATCCTCGGCAACTCGATGGATAGTGTGGCCTTCGGGCATAGCGTGTGTGACTGTTCCTGCGGTTGGATTGGTCGCTCGCAGCCGAGCGTCTATCATTTGTAGATTAAAAGTTCGCTTTTCCCAACAGTTGCCAACCTGACTCGAAAGTTTTCCCGTGCCGGATCGACAGGCTTCGATCGCTCTAATTCGACATCACGACGAACCAGAACAACACTGGCTGGCGTTTTGGAATGACGCAAAAAGCTATTTCTCGTTTATTACAGCGGAGCGACTGGAATCGGAGTCGTGGCGTGAATGTCTTGATCGCGAGCTGGCGTGGCAGCTTGACCTGCGCCGGGGCAAAGACTATCTGATCTCCAGTATGGCTCGACTTCACTTTGAAGAGAGCGAAGTAGATTTCAACAGCAATGACGAATCGAAGCTGGAAATCGAGTTCTACGTAGTGGATCCGTACGGTCGAAAAGGACGAGAAGTGTTTGCCGCTTTACCGAATTCTCAATGGCTTTCTAATAAGGAACTGATGGCAGGACGCTGCGACGACGATCGACCCATTGATCCGTGGCTTGTCCAACTGCTTCAGAAAGCCGACCTGCTGCCAAAGGGCTAACGTGCGAAACCTGATTTTGGTGCTGGGCGATCAGCTGAACGCAGATTCAGCGGCCTTCGACGACTTCGACGCAGAACAGGATGCCGTTTGGATGGCCGAAACATCCAAAGAGACGACTCACGTTTGGTGCCACAAGCTGAGGATCGCGTACTTCCTGTCGAGTATGCGACATTTTCGCGATGAGTTGCGAACTCGAAAAATCAACGTCCAATACCATGAACTGGACATTCAGCCAGCAGATGATCGTGGTGCTGATTTCGCAGAGATTCTCTGCCACGACGTGACAACTCTTAAACCGGAACGATTGGTTATTGTTGAACCGGGTGACTTTCGAGTTAGCGAAATGCTGAAATCAGCCAGCCGCGATCTGAATATTCCGCTGGAAATTCGGGCTGACCGACATTTCTATTGCAGCACCGCTGACTTCGCAACTTACGCCACGGGACGCAAGAGTCTTCTGCTGGAATTTTTCTACCGAGACCAGCGAAAGAAGCATGGCGTACTCATGGATGGCACCGATCCTGTGGGCGGGCAATGGAACTTCGATCACGACAATCGCGAAAGCTTTGGCAAACAGGGACCGACAGATATTCCGAAGCAACGATCATTCAGGATCGATGAAGTCACAAAGGGTGTGCTTGATCTTGTGGCCGAACGCTTCACCGATCATCCGGGCACACTGGAACATTTTTCACTGCCCGTTACCAGAAAGCAGGCGGTTGCGTTTCTGAAACACTTTGTGGACAACGTTCTGCCAAACTTCGGGCGGTGGGAAGACGCCATGTGGACCAACGAAGCCTTCCTGTTTCATTCGCGCTTGTCTGCTCCGCTAAACCTGAAACTGCTTTCACCTCGCGAATGTGTTGAAGCGGCCGTTGATGCGTACGAATCAGGATCGGCTCCGCTAAACAGCGTGGAAGGATTCGTCAGACAGATTCTCGGCTGGCGAGAATTCGTTCGAGGACTGTATTGGCTGAAGATGCCTGAGTACGCCGAGCTGAATTATTTTCAGCACCAGCAAACTATGCCTTCGTTCTTTTGGGACGGCAATGCTTCGATGAATTGCGTCAGGCAATCCATGAAGAACGTCCTGGAACACGGATATTCTCATCACATTCAGCGACTGATGGTGCTGGGCAACTTTGCTCAATTATGGGGCGTGCATCCCTATCAGTTTCACGAATGGCACATGGCGATGTATGTCGATGCCATCGATTGGGTGTCGTTGCCAAACACGTTGGGCATGAGTCAATACGGTGACGGAGGCATCGTTGGCACAAAGCCTTATTGCAGCAGCGGCAACTACATCAACAACATGAGCAACTTCTGCAGCGGTTGCGAATTCAACTATAAGAAGCGAGTCGGCGACGATGCGTGTCCCTTTACAACGCTGTATTGGGAATTCATGGATCGTCACTACGACCAGCTAAAGACGAATGCTCGCATGAAGTTTCCGATTAAGAACCTTGAAAAGATGCGAGCCAAACCGGGCGAAGTTGAAGCAATCCGAGAACGCGCTGCAGAACTACGTGACGCCTGGAAGTAAGCACGCACAGGCTGTGAATAAATATCCGGGTGGCCGGGGTTGGACTGAGCTTGCGAAGGAAACCCCGAGGATTCGCACGTTCCTCGCACCAACGACGGCCCACCCCCTGCAATATCTTCCCCTTAATTCACAACCTCGCAGCGACACACGTTGTGAACCTCTGTTATTCGGCCGTTGCAGCGGGCGCATTCTTCAGGCAGATCAGGTGCTCGACGGTTCGAATCAGCAGTCGGTCGCCTGCGATGGCCGGAGTTGCCATGATGGTTTCGTGCAGTTCATTGCTGGCGAGTTTTTTGAATTGCTTGCCTGCTGACACGACCGTCACCTCGCCCCGTTCGCTGCAAAAGTACAGACGATCAGTGGCCGCAACTGCGGATGCGGAATACGTGCGAGTGCCCGAACCGACTCGCTGACGATACATCAACGTGCCGTTAACCGCATCTCGAACGGCCAGACGTCCGTCATCGTTGCACGTGTAGATCAATCCATCTTTGACCAACGGGGTCGGCATATAGGCGCCGTCTTTGAATTCCCACCATGCAAGACCGTCCTTCAATGGTTTGTTGCGTTCTGGCGTTAAGTCTCCCGTGGCTGTGGGCTTGATGGCGAAGGTTGGTGAGGCGCTATGTCCGTTGGTGAGGTAGATCAGGTCGTTCGCAAATAGAGGAGTCGGCACCGGGATATCGCCGCCGTTGCTAAGATGCCACAGTTGTTCTCCGGATTCGAAGTCATAGCCTGCCATCATACGATAGCCATTGCAGACAATCTGTGTTCCCTTGTCTGTTGCAATAACAGTAGGCGTTGACCACGTCGCGACTTCACCTTCTCGATCGATGCGACGAATCTCAAGGCCGGTTGCAATGTCAAAAATAGCGATGAAGTTCGTATTCAGGCAGTCGCATTGCACAATCACTTTGCCATCATGGATGATCGGTGAACTGGCAAAGCCCCACTCCAGAAGTTTTTCATCGTAGGGTCCGGAATGAAGGCGGCCGAAGTCGTGCTTCCACTTCAGCTTTCCACCAAAATCAAAGCAGTACAGGCCTTCTGATCCGAAGAATGCGACAACGTGCTTGCCGTCGGTCGCGGGAGTGCAATTGGCGTGAGACGCCTTGATGTGGCGTTTAATGGCCGGGTGGCCTGTATGGGCGTCGCCAACCCACAACATGGCTCCCGTACTTAGATCCAGGCAGATAAGCTGCCATGTCCAGTCGCCGGGGTCTGATGCAGATTCGCCTGCTCCGCCCAGCCAACCTGTTTTCAGTGATGGTTTTTCTTCAGACGAAGTTGTGGCCGTCGCCAGGAAAATTCGATCACCCCAAACAATCGGTGACGCATGTCCCAGACCCGGAATAGCGGACTTCCATTCAACGTTCTCACCCGTTTCAACGTTCCATTGAAGGGGGGGATTGCCGGAAGAAAGTCCGAGCGCGTGGTGTCCTCGAAACTGTGGCCAGTTATCGTCAGCGCTAACAGGGCCAGCCACTAAAGCGATAGCGACCGCGATTTGAAATACAGGAGCTTGCATCGTTTGTCTCAACATTTTGCAGCCCGCGTTTTCTTGAAGTATAGCAACACGGCATGACGGATGTCAGACCAAAATGCAACGCTTTTATTTAAGCCCTTTGTTTGCTGCTACAGCCATGGCTGAGTAATCGATAGCAGGGCTATCACTGCTGTAAATCCGAGTCCGGCAAGGAACAGCAGCGCGGTCAGAGAAACATGCCAGCACCCGAACCACGTCATGTAAGCTTCCACAGCGGGGCCCAGCAGGTACAGCAGGTTTGCCAGAATTCCTGCTGGCACGACCATCAGGATGACTCCCGGCGGTGCTGTTTGTGACACGAATAGGATAAGCAAAACCCACGGGATCAAAACCAAATTGTAGACGATCCGCAAACGCTCCCAACGACGGATGATGGTTCCGAAGTCAAGATCCAGATGGGAGTCTGGCGCTAATGTTTCAACGCTGCCTGCAACATATGGGTTTTCGTGTGTATCCATTGTTGTTTACTCGAAACAGGTACTGATGGGGTCTTGGTCGCAGAGGATTCTGGTTATTCCAAAGGATGCACATCGCCGAACGGTCCTGCTACTTGCGGCATCTGTCTACGGGTCGTAACGATAACCGACTCCGTGAACGGTGCAAATCAGACCTGGGTTTCGCGGGTCAATCTCAACGCGTTTTCGAAGCTGTGATACGTGCTGGTCCAGAGTGCGACTGTTTGGAAAATGATCTTCTCCCCACGCGTGGTTGAAGATTGTATTGCGGTCGAGTGCCTTGCCTGGATTTTCGGCCAACAGCCTCAGAATTTCAACGTCACGTGGGCTGAGGTCGATGATCTGTTCACCGCGTTTTGCTCTAAGTTCCGCAGGAAGGATGGTTAGGTCTTTCATTCGAAATTCGGCAGGAGGATTCGGTGCTGCGGCATGACATCGCCGGGCAACCGCTCGAACTCGAGCAACCACTTCGCGTACACTGAAAGGTTTAGTGATGAAGTCGTCGGCTCCCACATCAAAACCCACCAGACGATCCATTTCTTCAGACTTCGCGCTGATGAAAATAATCGGCACATCAGGCGACTCGCTGCGAATGGTACGGCACGCTTCGTATCCACTTTGGCTGGGCATCATGATGTCAAGGCATACAAAATCCGGTTTGTGCAGCTGAAACATCGCGACGGCCTGAGTGCCGTCGTACGCTGAAATGACGTCGAATCCTTCGGCGGACAGCACTTCAACAAGACCTTCACGAGTGAATCGGTCGTCTTCAGCAATCAGAACTTTCATCGCAATTCCCATCACTTGTGTTGATTCTGCAGTGTTGCTCGAAACAAACAACCTTGATCCGATTCCAGCAGTACCAGGTTTCCACCATGAAGTTGAGCCAGTTCGCGCGCGATGGAAAGCCCGATGCCAGTGCCAGCCGCGTAACTTACGTCGTTGGAAATGCGAGCAAACGGTTCGAACACTGTGTCTCGTTTTTTTGGATCAATTCCCGGGCCAGCGTCGCTGACGTCAATTATCAGCAGGTTGTTCTGAACCCGACTTTTGATGTTCAACAGTCCTCCACTGGTGGCGTACTTTTCGACATTGCTGATCAGGTTGCCCAGAATCTGTTCCAGAAAATCGGGGTCAAGATAGAATGGCGTTTCGTCGGAACAATCCAGCTGAATGTCGATGTGTTGATCGGCAAACGCGGGCCGAAATCGATCGACGATTTGGTGGATCAGCTTGCAGGGTTCTTCCGGTCGAGCCTGAACCTGCAACGTCTTTCGTTTTTGCCGGGCGAACGTCAGCACGTTGCCAATCAACCGGCTAAGTCGCTGTCCTTCCGAAAGAATCACGCTTAGCCGTTCGCGAGGTTTTTCTGTGTTTGCTGAATCAACCTGGTCCAGATCGCGTTCCAGAAGTTCGGCGTACATTCGGATATTGGTGAGCGGCGTTTTTAGTTCGTGTGAAACCTGGTTCACAAAGCTGACCTGCTGGGTTGCTTCGCGCATGTCGCGTGCATACTCACGAAGGAAGAAGAACCCGCAGATGCTTAGTGTTGTTGCTACGGCTGACAAAACGGCAACCAGGCTGAACCAGGCGCTAAGTCCGGTGCCCGCGGTAAGTTCTGAGGTCGGGACAAAGCACTGCAGCCGCCATGATTTTAAAGGTGCAGCGACGGGCACTTCGCAGAACGGTGAATCTGTTTTAAGTGGTTCGAAGTTTCCCCATTGATACACTGATTCTCCCGATTCGTTGACCATGCGAATTCTGGTATTCACTGTTCGCGAACTGAATTTGTCGTCGGAAACCGTGTCCGGCAACTGGCCAATCAGATCGGCCATCCAGCGAGCTCTTTCCAATGCACAGCCAACAATGTATCCCGACGGCCGCCGTTGCCAGTAGATTAGATTGACGCCTCGATCCCAATACCAAACAAACCATCCGGACGATTCCTGAAATTGTTTGATGTTCTGAATGGGAGCCTGCTGGTACGCATTCTGCACGATTTCCTGTTGAGTGGGCTCGTCGATTTGACTGCGTGATAGTCTGAAAGATGAATCTGCCTGTTGCGGAACGCCGCGGGTTGCCGTGGAGTTTTGATTCTGATTTTGATTGGTCGCGGCAACGTTGCTACTGGCATCTGCGGCGACTTGTTCGCTGCGGATGATGGCTTCTTTTAAATCCTGTCCGGTAAACATTTTCGCGGCTTCTATCAGAAACATACGTTCGTTGCCGTTAAGCGGGCCACTGGACTGCATTGGATCGGGGTATACCAATTGGCCTTGTGAACTAAGCACGAACAATTGCAGCAATCGTGGTTCGGTGCGAATGACCTGTCGCAAATTGCTGACGTCGAAATTGTCCAATGCCGTCACCCGCGCAAGATCGCGTTCCGCCGCTTCGAAATAGATCGTCACGTTGGCGTTAACGTCCTGAAGCCGGTCTTCAAGCAGTTCGCCAAATCGTTTTTCGACCACGACGTGTTCGTTTTCGCTGATGCGCAGCATGGCCCAGGTAAGTGCGACCAACGGCACGATGATGATCAAGGCAATCAGAATGATAGAACGTCGTTTCATGATGCCTGCATGTTATCGCATGCTCGCCCATTCGTGAAAGAAGCTCGGCACTTAAAAAATGCCGAGCTTCCATTCTGCTATGACGGGCTGACGCAGTTGACCTGCTTTGGCAATGTTCTGCATCGGCAATGCGGGGCCAGCAATTCCGTCGGTCTAACGCGTCAGGTTCTAATCTTTGTCGCTCTGGCTTTTGACTCGCTGCTGATTATCAACTTCACTTTGATACCCGCGAAAGCTTTTGCGAGCTCGATTGGCGGCTTCATCATCTTTGCTGGTCACGTTTTCAAGTTGTTTCAGTTGCCATGAATTCTGCAGGGCCAAAGCGTTCAGTTTGCCTTCGTTTTCGGGACATTTGTAGGCTTCGACTTTCAGGAAATCCACGTTGCTTCGCAGAACACTGCGGCAGGCGGCGAAGTTGCCTTGATCCAGATAGATTGTCGCCAGCTTACTTTGCTCACTGGAAACTAAAGCCACCACGTCTGCCATCACAAGGCGGTTGACGCTTTCGGCAACCTTCGTTTCGTCGTCGCTGAATTCGCACTTTGCCGTACCAGACAGTTTGTCTTCGGCGTGAGTCTTCATGTTGGCATAAGTGACTGAGACGCTTGCCATTTCCAGCTTGTCTTTGACTTCCGATTCCGGCACTTCCACTTCAATTACAAAGTGGCGATCCTGTTCGCTGTAGATTTGAGCCAGGCGAGTCACGATTTTTTGCCCCGTGATATCTGCATCGTTTCCGAGTACTCGAATTGGGCGAATGCCTTCGGGCAGCGTTACGTGTACATCAATTTCCTGAGCCACCACAGACAGAACGTCATCAAATTCTTTACGGAAGATTTCGGCCAATTCAGACGCATCTTCAATGAATAAGTGATTCCCTCCACTTGTGCTCGCCAGTTGCACCATCAAGTCTTCGTTGTAGCCCAGGCCCAAGCCCAATGTCGAAACCGTGATGTTCTCCTTCACCAGTGACTTACCAAGATTTCCAAGTTCACCGGGCGAAGAAGGCCCAACATTTGCCAGACCATCAGAAAGTAAAATCACGCGGTTGACTCGTTCCTTATCCAGAAACTTGCGAACTTCCGCCGCCCCTTTGCTGACTCCTGCAAACAAGGCCGTATTACCGCCGATGCTGATGCTTTTGATTTTTGCGATCACGTCCGCCTTGTCGGTAAGTTTGGTGGCTGGCACCAGTACATTCACCGTCGAATCGTAAGTGATGATCGAAACAATGTCGTCGGCCTGAAGCAAGCCAATCGCATCAATGGCGGCTTCGCGAGCTCGCTTGATTTTTTCACCCTGCATGGAACCAGACTTGTCCAGCACAATTGCGAGGTTAACTCCCGGACGCTTCTTATCAGATTCCAGCTTAAATCCCTGCAAGCCCACTCGAATCCATGTGTTTTGTTTTTCACCCGCTTTCAGCAGGTTGCTGCTGGGTGAAACATCCAGCTTCAACTGCTCCGAGGCCGCTGTTGCAGATCCACCTGCCACGCTTAGCAGCGTCAGCACGCACAGCGATTTCAATACGATTGATTTCATCTTAACGTCTCCATTGTTTCAGGTGCTTTGACTTTGCTGGCGATACCTTCTCAAACGGAAACCCGTTCAACGAAAGTTGCCTGTTTGATCAACAAGTACTCGACTGCTACTTCGTATTAGACGCAGTTTCGCTCAAACAATGGTGAGCCACCTGTAAGAAGATTGTAAGAGATTTGTCAGGCCGGCCGGGACGCCCCGGCGGGCGATGGCGTGGAGGATTGGGTTTGAGTTGGGACGCGGCACCGCCGAGTGCCCGGCCGGGAAGCCCCGGCCGGGCGATGGTGTAGTTTGGTGGGCAGGAAGATTCTTGGAAAATTGCTTAAGTCGCATTGACGCCCCCCCCCAGTGTGTATTGTTGGTTGGTCGGCCTGCGGCGGTGTTGATTTGCGTGGGGGCTTTGTGTCTTCGGGAGTGAGGCTTTTATGACGACTGGACCAACTAATCCTAGATCGGGTTTTACCCTGCTGGAGTTAATGGTTGTGATCGGGGTGATTGGCATCCTGGCTGCAATCATTATTCCGGCGGTGCAGTCAGCACGTGCTGCGGCCAGAAAGACGGAATGCGTCAATAATCTAAGACAGGTTGGGCTGGCGACGCTCGCGTTCGAATCGACTCATGGGCACTTTCCGATGTCGATCGAATTAGGGCGTGAAGATATTTCTGGTTGGATCATGTCGATTCTGCCCTTTATGGATCAGCAGGTATTTCACGATCATGTTTTGGAAATTCAAGGCGACTTTAAGCTCGGGTATGGACTGCCTGGGTGGGATTCTATTGCAGACCAGCTTCGAAAGATTTCACCTCCCGGATTTCAATGTCCGGCAGACTCGTTGCCTTCAGCCGGGACGTTAAGTTATCCAGGCAATGCTGGCACCTGGGTACCGGAATTTGGCTATAACGGCATCTTCAGGGAAGGTGGAGATTCTCCTGAGAGTTTGTTCAAGACGGGGCCCGTGCGGGCCAGCGATGTCATTGATGGGCTATCCAACACGGTCATGGTTTCTGAGTGGCTTCATGGAAGTGGCGACCGGATGCCAATGCCGGATGCCCCGGGCACAGATGATTCACGGCGGATGATTTGGTACGCGACAGTAAGGATTGGGGGCGGCGCAGATCTGGCGACTTTGGCTCGCCATTGTCTGGCCATTCCCAGAAACAGTCCAGCCAGGTTTGGCTATAAACACAACGGAAGTATTGGTGCACCTTGGTTTGAGGTAATTCCAGGGAAGTCGCTGTACTATCACGCATTGACTCCCAATAAGCCCAGCTGTACTCCATGGGCGGGCGGGTATGGAAGCGTCGGTGGAATTTTCACGGCCAGCAGTGCTCATGATGGCGGAGTGAACTGTGTGTTTGCGGACGGGCATGTTGCCTTTCAGTCCGATACGATCGATCTTGGCGTGTGGCGAGATCTGGGTTCCCGATCTGATGTGAATCAGATGAACTTTGTAGCCAGGTGACGAAGCAGAGCGCGAAACGCATTCGAAGCGTTCTTCTGATTGCGTTTGTGTTCACGATAGTTTTCTGGTTTGCAGTGGAACCGGAAAGCAGGTGGTGTTCAGGCGACTGCCAAGGCAACGTGTTAAATCAAGCGGAAGTTGTGGATGCCGTTGCTGCCGCGCGCACGTGGGTGATTGTCTGGATTTTTGCGGCAGCGTTCGCGGGGAGCGAGAATCATGTCTATGAGAACACTAAGTCGAACGCAACTGATCCTCTCGGGGCTTTTGGTTCTGGTGTCGATCGTGGGTTGCGGCGGACAGTCTGTGCCTCAAATTACATATCCGTCGCAGGGGTATGTGCTATCCAGTCCTGACCTAAGAGTTACCCTGCCGCCACTTCAGCTTGATTCGCAGGTGTCTACGGCAATTCCAGATATGAGCGTGAAATCAGGTGGTGCGGAAACCGTTTTGGCAGGCAGGTTTGAGGGTGAGCTGTCAGATGAACAAATGGGCCAAAGCTCCCTGGTACTGGAAGTGAAACGACAAAAACGAATAGTGATGATGCCCATCATCGGCAATTGGAATCGAGATTCGACTGGCACCGCCATCTTCGAATTTCATTTCCTTGCACCGGAAAATCTAGGTACGTATTCGCTGACCATAACCCGTGTCAACGGAAACGAGGATGAGTCACAGCAACTGATTCACGGGAAATTGGTTGTCAAGAAGCTGTAGTCCTGGCTGAGATGTTTGATCGTTGCTTCACAGAAGCGATCTTTGATCGCTTTGGATAACTGGGGCGTATGGTCGGCCTATCGCTCGACTTTTTCCATCGGTGGGGCAGGGGAGTCTTCGTAGATGCCGATCCATTCGTTGGCAAGGTCGGCGTCGTGGAACAGAATCCATGATCGGCGAGGCACGTTTCCTTCTCGCATCGCTCGACGAACAGCCGTAATGCCTCGTTCAACGTCGGTGAGCGCCAGTTCGATATAGCTGTAACGCAGTCCGGTGCCGCCACCGACAAGACCGCCCAGGTCCTGGGCCTGCAGAGCATTTCTGGCGGCTTCTTCCATGTCTTCGCGATCATGAAAACCCATGTCCGGCGAATCTGTTGATCCGTCAATTTTGATATAGCAGAACGTTTCCTTACAGCGGCTATAGCGTTCTGAATAAAAGGGACTGTTGGAAAACGTCGCTCCCGTTAAGTCTGGGTTGCATGTGACGCAGGTCAGCAGGTCATAGCGTTCCGGATAGTCGCGAGCTTCTTCGGGTTCCAGTTTCAGCACGGCCCAGCGTCCATCGTCGACGAATGCCGCGTGAGGTTCTGCGGGAAGTTGAGTTTGAATGCTGTCAACCAACGCATCAAACGTTGGTTTCAGTCGATCCAGAGGCAGAAATCTCTGAGCACGTTCTATGGGGTTTCGATCATCAACCAGGTCAATTGTGCCGACCCAGCGATCCAGTAGTTTTTCTCCCAGCAGTGTTTCTGCGGCCACAAACGCCGCGTTGAATGCCTGATCTTCGTCGTCCGGCAATCGATCCCAGCGAAAGGACAGATCAACGCGATTGTGTTGCCCAACTGCCACGGCAACGGTTACTTTTGTAATGTTCATCCTGCAGCGGGCTTCCACCGTTTGCAAAGTCGATTCCACACTTTCCGGTACGCGATAAGTATAAAATTCCCAGCCTTCAATGCGTGGGGCTCTTGCGATAATGTCTTCCGCCAGAGGTCTTAGTTCGCTGTGAATTTCGGGAGTGATCACCAGGCGATGTCCGTCGCCTCGCAATGCCGGGCCGAATTCCCACATCAGGTTGGGAGCGATGCTTTGCAGGTGAGTTTGCATCCAGCCGGGAAGGTCCCATTGTTCGTCCTGTCGAAACAATGCGTCCAGCCGTTCTGTGTTGCGTGAAAACTCTCTCCACCACGAATCAACCTGTCGAATCGTTCGTTCGTGAGCAGCAGCTTCTGAAGAATCCAGTTTGTTGTAATAGAGCCAGCGCATGGCGTATTCCGTTTTGTGCGTGGTGGTGTTGTTGGATAGCCTGACCGTGAAATGGCTCGCGGCGTGAAGTGGTGTAGCCGTTTGGCGATCTGAGCGTTCTACGTCTTCCGGCAAGCCACGCCACTGGGTCAAGGGCGGAGCCCTTGTTGGGTGAATGCGAAGACTAGCAGTTTTGTGCAATCGTCGGAATAAATGAAGTTCCGAGTTGCGAAATTTGTTGTTCTGCCTGTTCATGGCGTCATGCGGGGCGTTCAACGAATAAACGTGCATCCGAAAAATCGGCGTAGAAGTCCGATTTGCCCAACGTGCAGCATTTCGTGTTTCGCACTGAATCGCAAAGAACCGCCTTTGGTATTGAACATAGGATGTTCGGGGCCAGCCGAATCTTCCAGCACGGATGGATCAATGGCCGCGATCTCTGATTCCACCTGAGCGTGTACGGCATTGAAGGCGTTGCGAATTTCGACTGGTGTTGGGTAGTCGTGTTCGCTGCAGGACGGGATTGATCCCTTGCCGAATAGTTCACCAAATTCCAGCACGTCAAACAGCTGCGAGTCCTCTTCACGAACGCCTCGAACACGTTTCAGGCACAGGCCGTATTGAGCGATCGTCATATGGCCGACCTGCCATGCGATATGATTGACGCTGTCGGCGGGTTGGCGGAACCAGACAGATTCGTCGACATGACTAAGCATCTCGTTTGCGTAGGCTCTGGCTTGTTGCAGGTCTTCTAAAATGATCCGTATCAGCATGGGCGGTCTTTTCGATGACGGCAAAGTGGTTGGTAAATCGGTCATGATAGCACAATCCACCAATTGCTGGCAGTTTCCTGTAGCTCGTAGATGCAGACGTCCGCAGGCTGTTTTGCTGGCATCGTGGAGTCAGATGCGATGCAGATTGAGCCAAAGATTGCTGTCAATTCGCGATTTGCCTGTGTTTTCGTTCGTCGGTAAAACGGCTAAGCTGCGTAAATACAGAACGGGGCGAAGGTGCATGGTGGACCTGCATCACCGGACAGGGCGGAGAAATTCGATGATTCGACGAATCAAAGTTTGCATGATACTGGTCGTTGCAGTCGCCGTGTTTTCGGGGTGCAGAGACACGGGTTCAGAAAACACGGAATCAGGCAACACGGGCGAAAACGGCACACAGAACGGTGGTGAAGTTGTCGCCCAGTTAGCTCGAGACGAATTCGTCAAAGCGATTGAGTTCAAAAACCGAGGCATCGCTCATCTTGAAAACAAAGAGTGGGCTGACGCCGAAACTGCATTGGCTGAACTGGTCAAGCTTCTGCCTAAGAATTTGCTTGCCGTTAGAAATCTGGCCATTTCGCGAGTGCTGGCGTTAACAGATCGTGAATCGCCGTTCACTCGATCCGGCGGAGATGAAAACGTCGCGGCCTATCTGGCAGCCGTCAACTCGGCTCAAGCGGGGATTGACGGATTTCGCACCGTGGCGGTGACTGACTTTGACAAGGCATTAGCGGATTTGCTGATGGGCAAGTTGCTGGTTCACATTGATTCTCCGGAACAACCCAGCTTTGATCAGGGGCTTTCTCTGCTGCAAAAAGCGGCGGATGCCTTGCCGACCGCGGCTGACTTCAGGTTTGCCGTGGCGATGGCCATGGATGGAGACAGTGGTTATTCAGATGCAAATTCGCCTAAGGCTGCTTTATTGCTAAAGTCACTGCAGAAGTCTTTTGAGTTGGCACCTGACAATCTGTTTGCGTTGCAAAAGTTGATGCAGCGTCAGGCGTTGTGTTTGCGTTCTGAAAACGATGCAACATTGAAAGCTGCGTTACGGGTAACCGACACGCTGAAGGCCGCCACAAAACTTCTGGCCCCGCTGAATGAATCCATCAAGAAGCAGCGCCGCATGGACCTTGTCGCCACCATCACCAAGGCACTTGACGGATTTGATGGCAGTAACACCGCGACGCTGATGGGGCCAGCCATGATGACCGGCAATTTACTATTGCCGGAAATTGCTACGCAGATTGATCAGCGCCGTTTGAATAAGAACCTGCTGGAGTATCTCGTTCCGGATTTCGATCCCGAATTCCTGGCTGCAGCAGTTTCGGTGGACGCCATTCCCCAGACAGAACCGACTGTTGTGAAGTCATTTGTTGCTACGGAAGGTTTGCCGGAAATCACTGGCGCAACCGATGTGGAAATGATGGATATGAATCTGGATGGGTTCGACGATCTGGTTGTCGCTCGTGATGGAAAAGTTGAAGTGTATTCTCGCGGTAGCGACCTGGCCGGCGACTGGAAATTGATGATGATTTCGCCGGAGTCCGGAACTGTTGTGACGAATTTTCTGCTGGCTGACATTGATCGCGATTTTGATAAGACGCTTAGTGATGTGAAGAACCCGTCTGTGTTGAAAGATGCGGACGGCGATCGAAAAATTGTAGAAGACCCAACAGGGAAGAATCGCTGGTACGACACAGATCTGGACGTAATTGCCTGGGGTGAAAATGGTGTTGTTGTGCTTAGAAACGTCGTCGGCGCGGATAGCGTTCGCACGCTGAACGAAGTTCCGCAGAATGAATCGATCTCGGGGGTGAATGACGTTGTTGCCGTGGATCTGGAAGCTGATGGTGACCTTGATCTGGTATTCGCAACAAAGGCCGGGCTGACGTTGTGGAAGAACATCGACGGAACCGTTTTTCAAAATATGAACGATTCCGCTTCGTTGCCTTCTGAGCCCGTGCTGAAATTAAAAATCGCTGACTGGAATCTGGATCTCGCCAATGATGTTGCCTGTACACTTGTATCGCAAGAAACCGAGCGTTTTGGAGTGCTTGAGAACATGCTGCACGGGCGATTTCGGTGGATAGAAGTGCCGTCGTCTATTCCCAGTGGAAGTGCTTCATGGATGGGAAGCTTGAATGCGCAATACAAATTGGCGCCATTGAAACTGGACTTCTCTCCAACTCAGGTGCTGGCAGCTGATCTGGATAATGATTCTTTTAGTGACGCACTGTGTGTATCCACATCGAAGTCGGTCGCGTTGCGAAGGACGAATACAGGGTTGGCGAAAGACGAATTGCCGCCGTTGCCGGATGGCATGCGACGCGTTACCACCGCTGACATCGACGAAGATGGCGATCTCGATATTGTTTACGTTGCCGCCGCTGACGGTTCTCTGGGGTTGTTGATCAACAACGGCGGTAATTCAAATAATTGGATTGATGTTGTTGCGCGAGCCGTGCCTGATGACCCTCAGTTTCCGTCCAATCGAGTCAACATGCATGGCATCGGTTCGGTAATCGAAATGCGTGCTGGCGGTCTATATCATGCAGAAGTTATTACAACCCCCAAAATTCATCTGGGCCTCGGCAAAGCCTCAAAGGCCGATGCGATTCGAATCATCTGGACCGACGGGATTCCTCAAAACGTAACCGTGCCCGAATTATTGAGGCCTCGCATTGGCATTCTGGCTCCGCAAATTCTGAAAGGCTCTTGCCCGTACATCTACACATGGACGGGAGAGCGCTTCGAATACTTCAGCGACTGCCTCTGGGCGGCTCCAATCGGTTTGGTTCAGGCGAACGGAGAAATCGCTCCGACACGAGAATGGGAAAACCTGTTGATTCCCGGCGAAGCACTGGCAGAAAAAGACGGCAGCTATCTGCTGCAGCTGACCGAAGAATTGTGGGAGGTTGCTTACTTCGATCAGGTTCAGCTAACGGCCATCGACCATCCGGCAGATGTGGAAATCTTCACGAACGAAAAAGTTGGCCCGCCGGATATGGCAGAACACAGGATTCACACCGTGAAGAACGCTCGCCTGCCGGTGAGTGTGACCGATGGTCGAGGCAACGATCTTTTGCGCGGATTGACTGCTCAGGATGGCAACTATATCCAGGCGTTTGAAGGCCGAGTCATGCAGGGGCTGACCGATGAATGGACGATGGAATTTGATCTCGGCGACTTATCGGCCCCCGGCGATGTTCGGCTGTTTCTGATCGGCTGGATCTTTCCAACGGACACTTCGTTGAATCTGGGCATTGAACAAAATCCCAACCTTGCCGGCCCAGCTCCACCGTCCATTGAAGTTCCTGATGGCAACGGTGGCTGGAAGATTGTTCGCCCGTTCATCGGATTCCCAAGCGGCAAAACAAAAGCGATGGTGGTTGATATTTCTGACATCTTCACAGGCAGCGACTTCCGCTTTCGCCTGCGGTCGACGATGGAACTGTATTGGGATCGAGCGTTCTTTACGGTTGATGAAACTGATGCAGAAACGGTGGCTCAGTCGTGCGACCTTGTTGGCAGCGAACTGCTTTATCGAGGCTTCAGCCGACGCACTTATGATGCCAACGCGTTGTTTCGAAACGGCCGTGCTCCTGAAGGTTACGATCACCAGTCAGCGACGACAGAACCTCGCTGGGCTCCCATCGCCGGCCGATTCACTCGGTATGGAGACACGTCTCCGCTGCTGGTCGATCATGATGACAAAATGGTGGTCATGGGGCCTGGTGACGCTCTTACGGTTGAATTCGCTGTCCCGCCCAAAGCCGTTCGTCCGGGCTGGAAACGCGATTTCGTGCTTAGAAACGTGGGCTACGACAAAGACGCGGATCTGAACACAATTTACGGTCAGTCGTCAGAACCATTCCCATTTCGAGCGATGAGTCGGTATCCTTTTGCTGCTGACGATCAGGTTCCGGACTCAGCAGAATACAAACAGTACGTCGACGAATGGCAAACTCGCGAATACCAGCGACAACCGTTCTGGGATGCATTGCGTAAAAAGTAAGGGCTCGTTCCCGTTGCGAATCCAGCCACACGGCATAAGCAATTCTCGACTCAAATTCAAAAGCGAAGTTACAGTGAAGAATCTACTTTCTGTTCTTGTTGTTGTCGCAGCGTCTACAGCGAATGCTCAGGACGCACCAACAGAATTCAATTATCCGCTGGCAGTTACCGCAACAGCAGACGGAGTCGTCTATGTTGCCGATCGCAACATGCCGGGCATTTGGAAGATTGAAGACGGCAAAAAAAGCGTCTACTTTCAGGGCTCAAAGAAATTCCGCACTCCGTTGAACGCCGTGCGCTGTCTGGCGATCGACCATGAGGGCAAACTTCTCGCCGGTGATTCGTCAACTCGTGAAGTCTATCGTTTTGATGACGCCGGAACGCCTCAGCCATTAACCAATGGCTGGATTGGCATTCCGATGGCAATGGCGGTCGCTGCCGATGGTACGATTTATACGGCCGATCTGGAACTGCATCGCATCTGGAAAATGCCGAAGGAAGGTTCAAAAGAACCCGTAGAATTCGCCGTCATCAATTCGCCGCGCGGACTGACGCTGGATCCAGATGGCCACCTGTGGGTGCTGTCGACATCCAGCAAAGACGGCCAGATTCAGAAGGTGACTCCTGATGGGAAAATTGAACCCTTCGTCAAGGGCCATCCATTTAATCTTCCTCACAACATTGTCCGAGCAGACGACGGAAGCTTTTTTGTGACGGACAACTACGAACATTGTGTCTGGAAAGTCACAGCGGAAGGCGAAAAAGAAAAATGGGTCGTTGGTGAACCCTTGGATCGCCCGGTCGGTTTGTGCCGCAGCGGTGAAAATCTGCTGATCGCCGATCCTCACATTCGTACGATCTTTTCGTTGGCCCCCGATAAGACTCTCAAGGTGCTGGTGAGTTCACCCGTCGATGAAATCAAACTGAAGTAGACCGGAATTCTTCAATTTTGCTGCTCGTTAATACGAAGAGCAAGTTGCACGTGAGTCGAGTTTTTGATCAGCGTTGTAGATGAAACCTACAAGCCGCGCAAGCAAGTGAATGCATCCCCAACGTTTGTGTTTCTCTTGGGACCAGTCCCGAAGTGACTTCCGGAATTAATTAGGAACGGTGTCTGGGCCAGCAAGCCGTGTCGTTACTCACAACGATTTAGTGGCAACAGCAAATGAGCTGGAAATTAGTGTTTGCGGGGCAAAGCCCCATCCGTTTACCTGGCCCAGCCCTTCAGGCTGGGCCAGGTAAACTGCTGGGCCTTCGGACCGATTTAACTCGTCAAGATTCTTGTGGGCATTGATACAACCGACGGTTCGAAAACACATTCCGCTATCCGAGCCAAACTATTGAAGGCAATGATCTTTCCAGACATCCTTCGCAGGAAATCTCATTCAGGATTTTGATTCGGGACAATTCCTTGCTTGCGCCGTGTGCTTGTAGCGCTTACTTCAACGCTGTCCTCTATGACGCCAGCGACGTCGCAGAGTTATCTGCTTGCCAGGCTTTCTCTGACGTCCAGCGGTAGAATGCGGATTCTTCCCGAACCATCAGCGACAGCCAGCCGTTTGTAACCAGATCGCAAACGTGAGGATGCTTTTCAAGAATCTGCTGAACGGATTCTCTGGGAGCCTCAATCAAGACAAGCAATCTCAACGGTTCGTGCTGATACCTTTGGCCGTCATGCACTGACTGCCACGGAAGACCGGTCATCAGGTCTCCGCCGTTGCCTTCCAGCACGCCCAGTCGTCCGACGACATTGTGGATCAGTTTGTTGCCACTGCCAAAAGATCGATTGTCAACGGCCGACGCGTAGTACTGAAGATTGATCCAGTTGGTCACAACCATCGGCGCGGTCATGATCAGTTCCAGCACCTTTAGGTCAGTGTCCTGTCGATAATCATAACTGTGCATGAAAGTTCTGCCGGTGAGGTTCATTCCGGCGGTTCGAGCACGCGGCGCCACGATGAACGCTGCGTTGCCGGCCAGTCCCCATTCCGGACGAACTTCTGACCAATCGCAGCTGCGTCGAAAAACGTCAGCTTCAGATGACGAGCCTAATCTGGTCGATCGTTCGGTACGGCTTAACCGACCAGCTTCCTCGGTCCATTCCTTAATCCTGCTAAAGTCTGCAGCGAACGCTGCGGGCAGCAAGTCTGTGTCGAGAAACCGAATCTGGTCGGTCGTGGTGTTATGCACGGCCGCCACAAACCACGTCTCATGCGGAACATGAATTCCACGAGCGACAAGGCCAGTTCGAACTTCTGCATCGTTCAGCAAGGCAGCCGCGACTCGCGCGTTGGATTCGCCTGAGTGACCGCCACACGCTCCGCAATCAAGCCCCGCTTTATATGGGTTGTTCGTGACTTCCGATGCATGACCGCAAATCGTGACAATGCGAGCGAACGAATGTGTCAGCCCGAGGTTTCGCAACATGTTTTCTGCCAGCGTCAACTTTTGATCGACGTTTAAAGCTGAATCGGCGGACGTCAGCGAATCCTTTGCGTTCAGGTCCGGCCCAAGTTGGCCGTGTTGATGCTTCGCCACGCCATCCAGATCAGAACCAGACCCTGTTCGCGTTAGTCGCAGCGAATCAGTCAGCAGCTTTGCCGCGTAGAAAAGCCCCATTGATTCCACGAAGGAAAAACACGACGTCGCGGAACTCTGAAACGATTTCCAGCGTTTTCTTGTCAGTCGAAGAATATCACGAGCTTTGGTTGCCTGAAGACAAGTCGCGTCGTCCGTACCGCGAATCGTTTCCTTCACTTTAAAGCCTGGACTAAGCAGTACTGGACACTGAGCAGCTCCAGCGTCGGCACCCAGCGGAACATATTCGAACGGCATTCCGAAGAAGCCAGCAAAGCCGAAGGTTTCAACACCCTGATCAACCGATTCCAGGTTGCGACGAAAAACCTCCGAACGAACGTCAATGCAAAACACCATTTGCAGCTGCTTGACTGTCTCAGCACTGCCTGCCCCAGCATTTTCCGGTGGATTATTCGTCGACGGAACGTTGTCCAACAGGTCGGTGCACAGCTTTCTGCGGTAAGCCACTTCGGCAGCGACCTGCAGGCAGTACCTTGCCGCGACGTCCATTGGCAACGCAAGAACGTTCGTCGGTGCGGCATCGGATTCTTCAGTAATTGACGGCCACGAGGTGGAAGGCCAGGTCAAATCGTGGCACCGCAGCAGGGCGACATCATACGCAAGTCTGATTGCCAGCAAGCCGATCAGGTCTTCATTATCCTGATGTGGAGCACCAGGGTTCCAGCCTCGAAATCTAACATAAGAAGCCCAGCCGCTGACAGCAAAGACCTCACACATAAGAAACGATCGCCAGTCAGATCGAGGCACTTCCAGCAGACGCAGCATTTGAGCGATGGCTTCGGTTGCTGAAGTCTGCAGATCCCCGACAAAACTACGAAAATCGCCGATTCCCAACTGCTCCATCCGGCGGCTGATCATCGATGATTGTCGCCATGCTTCGTACAACGACAGCGATTTCCAGGGACTCTGCCACGACGCCTGACCTTCGTCATAGTGAGCCGACAGATATCGCGAAATGTCGTTGATGATATGGCTCGTCCATGTACTGCCAAGCTGTTGATCCAATGTCTCGGAAACCGTCTGAACCGTTCGTTCACTATCGACCATTGAAGCTGCACCATTGATCCAGTCGATCACGTCTGCCGCTTCCAGGTCAGAATATTGATCAGGGTATTCGCGTCGGCACTGCTGCAAGGCTTCAGCAATGTCAGCCTGAGCGATAGCGTTGTCTTCAAGCAGCGACTGAAAGTAACTGCGCGACATCAGCAAGTCACAATTGCGAACACTGCACAGCAACTGACGAGCATCAAGAAACGACTTGCTGGATAACCCCAAAAATGGATTAACGGCAACATAGTCTCGCAACGGCCATAGTGGAGGCACGATGCTTTGGATTTCAGTAAGCACACTCGACAAACAGGTCGCGTTCTTTGCGTCTGCAGTTGATGTCGAAGCGGGCAATTCCGTGTCAAAGTCTTCTTCTTCGTGTACGCTGGGCGATGGCATGATTTAGCTCCGAACCTGTTTTCGTGGGTTTCTTATTGAAGTGATCTGGCAAGTACGATTCACACAGAATTCACATACTCGATTTTTCAACAGTTGATCTTTACTGAACAGGGCCGCCGTGCCCCCAGGCCCAGGCTGTGATTCGTCGGGCAGGAACGTCCAGATAAAATCCGTTCGCGGCATGAACATACAGCGACCTTACCAGCGATCCCTGCGAACCAGATCTTGTTGCCGCCTGCAGCAGAAAAATGCCCACGAATCCAGCGGCGACTAAGCCCGTTACCAGCGAATCAAAAAGCGACGGGACAATCCTAAGATGTGAAACAGAAGTCGCCAGAGCCAGATCGGTCAGCACGTAGGCTCCGTAGTAGCCCACACTGACACCGATCGCCGCGATAATTCCCCATCCGGCAACTCGAAGCGAACCAGCTGAAAAGGCCGACCACAGCAATTGCGTTAAAGCAATTGACAGAACCAGACCCAGTACAAGTGCCCCGGGTTTCTCAAGATAGCTGGCAGTGAAACTCCACCCAACAACAGCATAGATCGAGACAGCCAGAATCAACGCAGCAGGCAGTGCCAGCAGTTTTCTATCGTTAAGATTGACTCGGGTGCCATTCACCTCCTGGCCGGCAGCGACATCCAGCACGCTGCCCGAACTAAGAAACGCGTGAGCCTTGTACAGCGAGTGAGCCACGATGTGCAGCAAAGCCGCCGAGAAAGCACCAAGCCCACACTGCAACATCATGAAGCCCATTTGAGCAATCGTGGAATAGGCGATCTGACGTTTCACGCTTGTCTGAGTCAGCATGACGACCGCTCCCAGCAAAGCCGTGAATCCACCCACTAACGCCAGAACATCCAGAGCCAGATGCGACGACGCAATCAGAGGACTCAAACGCAACACAAGAAATCCGCCGGCGTTGATGATCCCCGCATGCATCAGAGCTGATACAGGAGTCGGTGTTTCCATGGTGTCGGGCAGCCAACTGTGAAATGGAAACTGAGCCGACTTGGTCATTGCTCCCAGTACGTAAAGACTGCCGATGATCGGTATCCAGAAACTTCCCGCAGTTGCGGCATCGGCAACACTTTGAGCGCCGGCAAATATTTCTGAGTACTCAACGCTGCCAAAGCACGCATAAGTCAGTCCGAGTGCGGTTAACAGCATAGCGTCGCCGAACCGACTGATCAGAAACTTCTTGCGAGCCGCCCAGGTGGCCCATGATCGATCCGGGTAGTGAGTCAGCAGTTTGTGCAGACTGAAGCTGGTCAGCATCCATGAGGCCGTCAACATGATCAGATCTCGCGAAACCACCAGCAGCAGGACGGCTCCCAGAGTCGTCAGAATCCACTTCAGAAATCGGCCCTGCGTCTCATCGCGATCCAGATAGCGAACCGAGTACCTTACGATCACCAGGCCGATAAACGTGATCAACAGCATCATGATGGCCGACAGCGAATCCAGGTAAACTCCCGGACTGAAGCGAACGGGCCATGACACCTTCAGCAAAGGCATGTCAACGGAACCAAACATGGGCAGCATGGCCACGGAAGCCGCCGAACACAACAACGCCAGCCCACTGATTGTCAGAGACATGCCCCGCATCAGGCTCACGTGGCGATTCGCAAACCCTGAAGATAACAGGCCGGGAAGCAGAAGCAGAGCTGGCGCGGCAGCCGCCAGGCAGGATTGCAGCATGGTCACTAAGTCGAGCCTTTCAATTGAGGTGGCAAGTTCTTGAGGCACTTAATATATGCGAACACTAAAGCACGACATCGATGTCGTCAATTGAATGTCGTCATATTTTTGCAGGAACTTCAGCATTGAGGGTTTTAATTGTGTTGCGGCAATGAATTCGCGACATTTTATTTGCGATTGATGTGTCGTGTATTTGCGATAAGATCATTCGTGTGGCACAATTTGCAATTGATGGCGGATTTCTCGAAATTCAAGATCCCCCCCCGTTTGTGCTGTGCAGAGTCTTCGCTGCAGGAATCCACATTGAGCTTAAGGCGACAAACATGAAGAAATCGGCTTCAAAAACGACAACGACGACACGTAAGAATCCCGGTGGTCAAGCTGTAAAGGCAGCACAAACTCCGGCTGCTCGCCGATCAAAAACAGTTTCCGCTGAAAAGCCCGGCGGCGTGTCTTCAGTGCACACCGCGTCGTCAGCGGCAAACTCTCACGCGGCAAGGTGGACTTTTCTAACGAATCATTCTCACGTGCTGATTTTACTGTCTCGCGATCCATCCATGGTGTTGAGGCAGGTGGCCATGCAGGTCGGAATTACTGAGCGAGCTGTGCAAAGAATCATCGCTGACCTGGAAGAAGCCGGAATTCTTGAACGCGAAAAGGTGGGTCGTCAAAACCAATATCGCATCATGACCGACAAGTCGTTGCGGCATTCTGTTGAATCGCACCGAACCATCGAAGACCTGCTGTCGCTGATGGCTGTCGACCACGCATGACCGGATTTTTGCCGTTGAGCTGCGTATTGCGTTCGGCGTATCGCATCCCCGCGTGAAGGCTTTGTATAGCACTGCAGTGGCTGGTGCGGGAGGGAGTCAGATTGTTCCGTCCCGCAATTTGCGGTGAATTTCAGCGTCTCTCGCTGGTATTGGTTTTTTCTATGATTTGCGATGCATCTTTCTATTTGTTCTATGACTGCGACGCGCGTAAAAATTCGATGAGTTCCGCCGCCATCCACTGATCTTTGAACAGGAATGGGAACATGAAGACGCTCGCAAGCCGTAACAGAAAACTTCAAGAGGATCGACATCAGATTACGGAAGCTGCTAAGCAGACTGCAGTTGCTGATTGGCAGCCTCTTGAAATTCGGTTCGTGCATCATTCTGACTTTGATGACCACGAGGCGGTTCACAACATTTTGGAAGCCATTCCACAATGGGAACCAACAACTACAGCTGACCGTCGTCGGCGTCTGATTGGCGAAGAGTATCTGCTGCCCAATCGCCCCTTGCTGACGGCGACTGCAGAGAAAGCTTTGTTCTTAAGGATGAATCTGTTTCGCTACATCGCTGCACGACGGCAGGACGACCTGCTGAGCGGCAGAGATCCGCAGCTTTCCCCCAATGCAATCAGATATTCCCTGGAAGATGCCAATCGTACTCGCAACCAGATTGTCGAAGCGAATCAAAGGTTGGTGATCTCAAACGCAAACGGGTTCACGTCAGCGGGAATACACCTTGCCGACCTGATCGGCGAGGGTAACCTGGCTCTCATGAAAGCCATCGATAGCTTTGATGTCAGCCGAGGTTATCGGCTCAGCACCTACGCCACCTATGCGATTCGACGGCACCTAAGTCGGTTTGTACAGCGTGAACAAAAACGCAAACCGATCTCCGGCGAAGACCTTATTGAACCATGGGTTGAAGGCCAGTTTGTCGAGTGTGTTGACTGCGAGCCGGAAGAATACATCGACGAAATTCTTGCGTCATTGCCACGCAGAGAACGCATGATGGTCAGGCTGAGGTACGGATTAACGCCGGATGGTAAGTCCCAGACTCTGCACCGGATTGCTGAACAGTTTGGAATATCCAAAGAGCGAGTTCGGCAGCTTATCGTACGTTCCTGCGCTCAGGCGTTTGATGACTACGCAAAGAAACTTGGATACCAATAACCGTCATGCGGGCATTAGCCAAGGTTAATTGTTGCGGAGGCTGGTCTATACGGCCGGGTAAACAGAAGCCGACGTCGCACAATACGACGTCGGCCTAAATCTCGCGACTTTTATGACAGTATTAAAGCGTGTTCAGATACGCTATGCTTTGCTGGATGCTTTTGATTGGGTGAGGAGAATGGTCCTGCTCAACATGGCAAATCTTGACACCAGCATCTTTGGCGGCATCCAGAATCGGTTGCATCCTGATGATTCCATCGCCCAGTTCTTCAAACGCTTCGTTCGGAACACCGCTGTACATCGGGGCCTTGATTGACTGGTTAAGGTCTTTCAGGTGCAGCTGTGATACTCGTCCCTTTAGCTCACGGATCATTTCGACGGGATCTTTGCCACCCAGCTGAATCCAGAATACGTCGACTTCAAAATGCATGTCGGGCGAGAATTCCTTAATCATCGTTTCATAGCCGGTGACTCCACCTTCCATCGGCTGAAACTCGAACGAGTGATTATGGTACGACAACTGGATGCCAGATTTCTTTGCCTGTTCGGCTGCTTTGTTGCACCGTTCGCAAAGAAGCTTGTAATCGTCAAGCGTTTTTCGGTTTCGGTCTGCCAGGTACGGCACGACAAGATGTTTGATGCCCGCGTCGTTCGCCTTATTCAGAACTTCGGAAAACGGTCGGACACCTTTGTCGTCTGGATTAACGACGGAATCCCAGTCGAAGTGAGTCGAGTTAATCGCCAACCCGTTTTCTCTGGCGGCGTTGATCATTGGTTCGGCGTTAGGAAATCCATAGCATTCCACCTGCTTATAACCAGCATCCGCAACGGCCTTAATCGTCGCTTTAACATCCTTGCCGATCTCGTTTCTGAGCGTGTAAAGCTGAATGCCAATTTCGTTGCGATAGATATCTTTGTCGTTGCTGGCAAACAGCCATTGCGGTCGACAAATCAATGCAGAAGCAGCGGCACTGGCAGCCAGAAAGTCACGTCGTTTCATTTAGTCTCTCCAAAAGGGAATTGCTTTGTATTTTGGCAATCGTACCCTTTGTCTGAGGCAGAATAAAGCAGATCCTATTCTCAGAATACAGGACAGCAGCATAGACCCGTTGGCGCATCAGGATTCAAAAGGGTTGATAGTTTGACGCAAGCAGAACCCCACGCCTGCTTTTCTCAGGCAACGGGTGTGGACTGCGTAAGCGAATCGTGTGTCATACAGCGTATGCAGTTGACTTGTGGCCGTGAACTACGCTGTGCATGTTTGCCGCGAGCCAGAACCGCCGACAATTTCCTGTGAGTTGCGCTAACTGAAAAGATACTCGCACGGAGCGCGCATGATTCCCGTAGCGACAACGGAGCGGCTCGCCGATTCGAACGCCCCACGCTATTAAACGTGCCACGCCATTAGGTCAAGGGCGAAGCCCTTGTTAGAAACGAATGAAGACACCGCCGCGTTGTCCGCCCAGATACAGGCCACTTGAACGTGGTGCGTAGCGAACGGGGGCAGGGCCGTAGAACGTGCGTCTGACATTGCGGTCGAACTGGTTGAACGAACGGGTCGACTGCCGTTGAAATTGTCGTACGTCTCTGTGGTAGCTGTTGATGGTTCTTGGTGACGGCCGGACAAAACGAGCGTGTCCGGCTTCGGCTGATGATGGTGCGGCAAACGCGATAGCCATTGCCAACATGCCTCCCAGCACTGTTTTAGACATGTTCTTAAACATCAAATTTCTCCTTCAATTGATTGCGTCTGTCGATTTCATCGTGGGACAGTTGCCATTCCAGCTGCCCCTCACGCGTATTTTAGACGCGTGGTGTTATTTATGAACTCCCATGTTTTGAATTTTTTGATGTCACGAGATGAGTCGGCAAGAAAATTCTAAAAACCTCTGCTTTCACGTCTTGAAGAATGCTCACAGACGTTAAGAATTTTTCTAAAGCTGAATCTCAGCGTGGGACGCTGGATACTTTTGAATATGCGGAGGGAGCCATGTTGGTTTTAAGTCGGAAAGCAGGGCAGAGAATTGCAATCGGTAACGACATCACGGTCATTGTGCTGGAGTGCACAAGCGGCCGGGTTCGAATTGGGATTGAAGCTCCACCGGATGTTCCCATTTATCGTGAAGAAATAGAGCGCATTTCACGGGAGACTGGCGCCAGGTGGGTAAATTAGGTAGTGTGGCA